>SDBT01000053.1_pt1 | contig 137104 bp, 157 predicted proteins | sample 2277101 | NCBI WGS metagenome assembly SDBT01 (sample SAMN10404973, study PRJNA504765) | marine sediment metagenome | isolation source: marine sediment core GS10_PC15, 103 cmbsf | place: Arctic Ocean: Southern Knipovich Ridge | collected 2010
TCTTTAAATATATAAGGATTTTTACTATTTTATGAAACTAATAGAATCTGATTATAGGTTATTGAGTTATTTATATCATAGCCATAACCAGTCTCTTTCAAAAATAGCAAAAGCCACAAAATTCTCAAGAGACCAAGTTGAATATAGATTAAATAAATATTTAAAAGAGGGACTTATAAAAAAATTTTTTCCTGTATTTAACTATGGAAAATTAGGTTATAATGTTTTTGTAATCTTGCTTTTAAAATTTGAAAAACCAAAAATGGCAGAAGATTTTTCAAAAAATTTAAACAAAACTAAAAATTGTATGTCTTATGGTAAGGTTTATGGAAGATATGATTTGTGGTTGGAGTGTATTTTTAGAAACGAAAAAGAGCTTAATGAATTTATTTTTAAGCTTTTTGAAAATGAAAAAAGCTTTATCACAAATTATGTTTTAATAAAACCACAATTTGCTGAGCTCTATCCTTTAAAATTTTTTAACTATGCCTACAAAGAAGATTATCCTATTTCTTTTGAACAAAAAAAAGAAATAAAATTAAATGAAATTGATTTAAAAATTTTGAAAATTTTATCTGAAAATGCGAAAACAAAATTAATAGATGTTGCTATTAAAACGAATATTTCAAGCGAACTTGCTTTATACAGAATTAAAAGATTAAGAGCCGAGAAAATCATTCTTGGAAACAGGATACAGTTTGATATGTCTCTATTGGGTTATTTTTTCATTATTATTTTTGTTAATTTTAGAAGTCTTTCAGAAAAAAATAGAGAAAAGATAAAATCATTCGCTAAAAACTCTAAAAATATAAACTCTCTAATTTTTAACTTACAAAAACCGAATTGCATGATTTCATTTCTTTATAAAAGTATAAAAGAAGTCGAAGAAGGTGTAGAAAAAATAAAAAATTTATTTAAAGAGGATTCAATTGAAATAGATGTTCTTCAAATAGGGGAAGGGGAGGAAAAAATAAGGCCTTTGCCATTTTTAGAATAAAAGAGAAATTATAAATTCAATCAACTTCTTGTTACATTCCCTGTAACTTCTTCTCCCCTCATTCTATCACCAAAATCTTCAGATTTTTCTTTTAAAATATCTTCTGTTGATTTTGGATATTGTCTTTTTCTTGCTCTTGAATAAAAAAACCAAACTAGTGCTACAAGAATAACAAGAATTATAACCCCAATAATCCATAAATAGCTTGTTTCTTTTTTTTCCTTACATTCTCCTACGCAACAAGAACCATCTAAACTTGAAACTGTTTCTCCTTCACATTTTTCATTGTCTTCACATTTCTCACCCATATCAATACAATTTAATGCCTCTATTTCTTCTTGTGTTTTATTTTCTATATTAATTTTAGAAATTGATTGATTTGTTTCAGACTGATTTGTTTGGTTTGTTTGGTTTATTGAGGATTGTGTTTTTTCTATGATAAAAACAGGGATATTATAATCATTAATTTTAAGATTTGTTTTTATTGATTCTGTTGCTGAAATTGAGAAACTAAGAGTTTTTTCAACATCTTGTATTAAAGAAATGTTTTTTGTCTCTTGTGTTGATTCTAATTCTGCTGAAACATCCTGATTATTATTTAAACTTTTTACTTTAATAGAAAAGTCTTCACTTGCAATAATAAAACCTGGATTTATTGATAAAGCAGATTCATTTGTTTTTTTAAGTATAAAATCTTGTATTATTGTGTCTGTCTTGGTTTGTCCTGCTTCTGTATATTGGGAATTTTCAATTTTTAAAGAAAAGTTTCCTTCTTGATTAGGAAGAATTGCATAAAAATAATAAATATCTCCTTGTTTGGTTAAATCAGATATTACAGGTGTTGAATGTACTGCATCTTGTTTGTAAATCAAAATATTTTCAGAATTTAGAGAAATAAAATTTCCTGTTATTTCTGCTTGCAAAATTTCTTGTGGTTGATAACTTGTTTTTGATAGAGAAATCTCTATTGCTAAGATTGTTGGGATTAGAAATAATAATAAGATTAATAGCAAGGACACCAAGGTTTCCTTCCGTAACCTTCCTTTAAGTTTCTCTTTTTTCATATAAGAACTAAGAATAAATAGATTTTAAATTTAACTAAAAGGATTTCCTTGGTATCTTATTAAGAATAAAGTTATGCTCTTCTCCTGTTCTTCAAAACTCTAAATTTTACAAGATATTGGTATTTTACCCACTCACTTCTCATCTTCAAAACTCTAAATCTTATAAGATATTGATAAAAAAAATAGAATTAATAAATGTTATTGATTTACTTACTCATCTTTCTTAACTTATCCATTGTATCTTCAAAAACCGTGTCTTGTTCTTGTTTTTTTCTTGGGGTTTTAAAAGGTCTTCTTGATGCTCTTCTAGGATAGTGAGCAGGCCTTCTTGGCATTATTCTTCTTGGCATTGGTCTTTGTAATTGAGGTACTCCTCCCATTGGAGGCATAGGGGGTTGTATATCTTCTAAATATCCTTTTCCAAATTTTAATTTACTCTTAATTCTAAACCACCATGTTTTTAACTGATTTCTAAATATAATTGCAAGAACTACAAGAACTATTAATACTACAAAAAGGATGATTATTCCCCAGCCCCCTTTTGCTTTTGAACCACAACAAACATCTCCAATATAATTACAATCATATCCTGTTTTTTCTTGTTCATCTGAAGAACAAGAAGTTTTACAAGAATAATCTGCTTTTTCACATTCACTTTCTTCTGGTGCTTCAATACACGAAGCAAGACAACAATAATTAGTATCTAAAGATATAACTTCTGTTCCACTACATTGTTGAGTTGAAGAACAAATAATTCCTTGTTTTTCATCACAAGTTTGTTCTGCAGGTTCTGTTTTACAACAAACCTTGCTTCCAAAACAATAAAAATTATCTAAAGTATCGCTTGTTAAACATTCTCCTGCTGAAACACAATACTTATCATAATCTTCACAATCTGACCTTCCATCACCTCCAGTTATTACTGGAGATTTAGGCCATCCTGCATATAAAATAAATGAGGTGTCTCTTATATTATTTGAATTCCAACAACCAGAATTATCTTGAATTTCTAATAAATAATCTTTAGTATTAGTTACTGCTTCTACATTAACATTTTGTAATGCTAAAAGAGATAAAGCAGTATCATAAAACTTTTTACCTGTTTCTTCCCAATATTTTCCTTGTTTTTGCTGGTTAATTAAATCAGAATAATAATCATCTTCATTAGTTAACATATATAAGAAAGCAGATGGAAGATATTTTTTATTTTCAATTTCATCTGACATTGCAGTTATATAAGGAATATATTGAGATGTTTCTTTTCCTGTTTTTGCTAAAGCTAATGCTGCCCATAGACTTCCTTCATAATCACAATTTCCTGATATTGCAAAACAATACGCATTTACTTGTTCCTTAGTGCTTCCACTTGAAGAAGCTGAATGAGTTTGGCTTGAAATATAATAAACACTGCTTCCTGATTTTTTATAAATCAAGGTTGTTATGAAATCCTTGTCACAACTAATTGTAAATTCATCATCAAGACAAGAATCAGAAATTTTTAAATAATAATTTCCTTCTGCAGGGGATAAACAAGTAGTGCTCCCAGATATTTTTTTATTCTTAGCTATATTAAAAGTTTTTTCACTCCCTTCATTAACTTGTATTTTGCATTCTGTTGCTTCATTTGCATCAATTTCTAAAAACCAATCTAAATCTTTTGATAATTTTTCTTTACTTAACAGCCATTTAACAGGATTATCAACATTTGAACCTATATTATCTAATGAAAGAACAGCTAAAGAAGTTGATTTTAAATCACAGTTTGCTGAAGAAGTTGTGCCCCAACAATCCCCTGATTTTTTATTATTAAGAGAAGATTTACAATCAGATTGTTTTCCAGAATCATATGCTATTGCTAACAAACTTAATGCAGCTTGTTCTGTTGATTTTGTATCCCCACAATTTTCTCCTAATTGAGATTTTAAACAAGAATATGCTTTATCAATTCCTGTTTCAATTGTTTCTTCATCATCCTCTGCTGCATATATTGGAATTATTAACAGACTAAAAACCATTATTAGGAATAAATAGGCTAATCTCTTTTTCATAGGAATAATAAACAAGAGAGGTATTTAAATTTGTTTATTTTATATTGTAAATTTAACTTTTATTAATATATGTGAATATTTTAAGCTTTGAAGATGACTAGTTTAAGCTTCTGATTGTGTAGCTGTTTATTTTATAAAGTTATTAGAATTCTATAATCTTTATTTCCCCCCTTTAAAATACATTTTTACAGCATAATTAAGTGGATTTTTGATTTGTCTGCAAAGAGCATCTGGTTTGCAGACTGATAAATCTTTGTAATGAGGTTTGTCACAATTAGGTGGAAGTCTTGCTGTTTGCCTATTATGCCAATGAAGCTGGCTTCTTATGTATCCTTGTTTTAATTGTTTGTAGCTTTTTTCATTCCATTGATTGATTCTGTTTTCAAGTTCTTGCTCCTCTAAACCTAATGATTTAAAAAAATTTATTAAAATAAACAATGCCCTTTTTCTTCCATCTTGTTTTACTCCTTTTAAAATTAATTTTATACATGGGGGAAAAATTTCTTCTGAAGGATTTGGTATTTTTATGCTTTGATAATTTTTATTTTTTGAACTTTCTGATTTTTTAAAAGAATGTGTTGGTAATCCCTTTATGTGCTCTTCTTCTCTATCTTTTTGTCCTTTCCATTCTAAAGCCTGTATTAAAAGTTCTTTTGCCTCATTTTCTTTTGCTATTGGATAAAATTCTTTTATATCTATTTTAAAGGGTTTAGCATCTGTTATTTGAAAATCTTTTACCTTATCTTTATCTACCACAATAGAAGATAAAGCTGTTTTTTCATGAAGACTGTAGGGCATACGAAAAAGATGTCTTGGGGCAACTAAAATTAAATCTGCTTCTATTAATCTTCCTGTTTCAAATTTTTCTTGTTCAAACATTTCAGGATTTTTTTGAGAATCAATTTGGCAGAATTCACAAAAATAAATTTCTTTTCTGAATTTTTCAATTAGTTCTTCCCTACATTCTGGACATTTTGGGATTCTTTTAGTTTTTTCCTGCATTGTTCTTTCTATTTTGCAATAAGGGCAAATCCAAGTTATCAGATTTTTTTTAACAGCAGGTCTATGACACTTAATACATTCTCTTACAATTAATTCTTGTTCTTGTTTTCCTGTTTTTTTAACTAAATCTCTAATTGTATCATCTTGTAATATTTCTTCCCCTAATTTCTTTTGTATCATAGAAGAAATATATTCACAAATTGCTCTTGGCCATTCTGGAAACATGTTTTTTGTTTTTTGCCCATAAACTTCTTTTGGAAATGCTTTCCAAGGAATTACAACATGAAATCCTTTGCTTCCTGAAAATTTAATTCCTATATTTTCAATTCCATGAAATTTTAAAACACTTACTAAAAGTTTAGTATAAATTTTACTGTATTCTAAATAAGGAGAATCTACATCTAAAAGCAAATCCCAGCCAATTCTTAAATCATTAAATTCTTGTTCTGATAATTCATTTGAGATTTCTAAGGGGTCTTGCCATAGTTCTTCTGAGCAATGAAAAGATGTTGCTCCTCTTCTAACTTGTTCTAAAATATCTTGTTCATATTGGAATGTATCTGGACGTTTTCCAAAATCTTCATAATATCTAGGAATACATTCTCTATTTTTAGAAAAATTAAGAATTGCTTTTCTAACATCTGGTCTTGAATAATAAATAAAAGTGATTTCTCTAATTCTTTTCTCTTTAAGGCTCATTTTGTTCTCAGAATTATCTTCCATTTTTATTAATCTGTTAATAATTTTTATTATTAATCTTAAATTCTATAAGTTATACTCTTCTGCATAGCTTTCTATCCTTTGGGTCATAACCTTTTTGAAAGGTTTGTTTTTATAAGATAACAGTGAATAATATACAAAATTTCAATTTATATAATAAATTATATTAAAGTATAATAATATTTAAAAGCAAAATCAAATTATCACCTATATGCTACTTAAATTAGATAATCCAAGATTGTTTTCAGAGATTATTGGAATAATTTCTGATTTAGTTTTAGAAGTTAGAATTAAAGTAAATAAAGAAGGAGTTAGTATTCTTGCTGTTGATCCTGCTAATGTTGCAATGATTTCACTTAAAATGCCTAAAGCTGCTTTTGCAGAATTTGAAGTTGAGAATGATGAAGTTTTAGGAGTAAGTTTAGAAAGCTTAAAAGCGGTTTTAAGAAGATGTTCTGCTCGGGGAGTTTTAGTTATGAAAAGAGAAGAAAACACATTAAAAATTGAAATACAAGATAAAATAAAAAGAGAGTTTAATTTAGCTTTAATTGAAATTGAAGATGAAGAAAAAGAAATTCCTATTTTAGAATTTACAAGCAAAATTGAAATGGCTTCTGCTGATTTTTCAGAAGCAATTGAAGATTGTTCAGTTGTTTCAGATTCATGTAGTTTTGTTTCAGAACCAGATAAATTTATGATTCAAGGAAAAGGCTCTCTTAATAGTTTTAAATCAGAGTTTTCATCTGATGAATTAAATATTCAAGCTCAAGAAGCAACATCAAAATATTCTTTAGAATACTTACAAAAAATGGTTAAAGCAACAAAAATCACAGATAAAGCTATTATTAATTTTTCAACAGATTATCCTTTAAAATTAGAGTTTAATACTCCTTTTATTGAACTAAGTTTCATTCTTGCTCCTAGAGTTGAGACTGAAGATTAGTATTTAGATTTCTGTCTTTTCTATTATCAAAACCTTTTTAAGTAAGTATTACTAAATAATATAAAGTAATACTAAGTAATACAAATGAAAAAGAGGATATCTGCAACCATAGATGAAAAAACAGAGAAATTATTGAATTCTTTACTTAAAGATGGAAATTATAGAAATAAATCTCATGTTATTGAGAAAGCCATTGAATTATTAAAGAAGAGGAAAAAATGAACAAAAAATCACAAGTAACAATCTTCATAATTTTAGGTTTGATTATAGTGGTAATTATTGTCTTACTTTTCTTATTAATAAGAAGACCTGATCTTAGTCTCGCAGATGAAGAAAACCCTCAAGCATATATTGAAAGTTGTACTAATGATGCTGTTGAAGAATCTGTTGAAATATTATTAGAAAATGGAGGGGATTTAGAACCAAAAGGAAGTGTAATGTATAATGGAAAAGAACTCACTTATTTATGTTATAATGAAAATTATTACAAACCTTGTATAAATCAAAGGCCAATGTTAATTGAACATATTGAAAATGAAATAACTTCTTATATACAGCCAAGAGTTTCAAATTGTTTTCAAACTTTAAAAACAGAACTTGAATCAAGATATGATATTGAAATGAAGAGTATGGAATTAACAACAAAACTTCAAACTAAGCAAGTTATTGTTGATATTAAAAGAGATTTTAAAATGACTCGTGGAGATGATGTTAGAAGCTTTACTGGATTTAAAGCAAATTTAATTAATGGAATTTATGATTTAGCTAAAATTGCAATGGAAATTTCAAATCAAGAAGCTCATTATTGTAATTTTGATATTTTAGGGTTTATGATTATTTATCCAAAATATGATATTCAAAAATTCAAAACAGGGGATTCAGATACAATTTATACTTTAAAAGATTTAACAACAAACCAAGAATTTAAATTTGCAATTAGAAGCTGTGCTTTGCCTGCAGGGTTTTAAGATGGTATCAATAAAGAACAAAAAGAAAAATAAGGAATTTAAGCTGATTAAATCATCTTCACAACTTAAAGATTATAAAGATACAGATAAGGAAATGATAAAAAAATATTTTAGTAAAAAAGCTCAAATGAGTTATACTCAGATTTTAATCTTGATAATTAGTAGTTTTGCATTTTGTTATTTAATTTATTCTTCAACAGAGAGTGTTAGTGCGCTAGGAATTGAAAATTATGTTTGTTGTGAAGAAACTCTTGATGGAAATTATTGTCAGTTTGTTGATTCCTCACAATGTAATTCTAATTTTAGAAGTGCTCTAACACAATGTAAAGATACAAGTTATTGTAAATTAGGTTGTTGTTATAGTTCTGATACTGGATTATGTAGTGAAAATTCTCCTAAAAGAAGTTGTCAAGGAGGATTGGTTGATGATGCTTCTTGTAATCTTGCTCAATGTCAAAAAGGCTGTTGTGTTTTAGGAAATAATGCTTTATGGACAACACAAGGAAATTGTGAAATTGAAACAGGATTTTTAGGTTTAGAAACTGATTTTAAACCAGAAATTAATTCAGAAATAGAATGTATATTTTTAGCTGAAAAAGATGATGAAGGAGCTTGTGTTTTAGGAAATGATTGTAAATTTACAACTCGTGGGGAATGCAGTAGTAGAAATGGAGACTTTTATAAAAATACTTTTTGCTCTGATTCAAGTTTTGAAAATAATTGTGTTGCAAAAGACAATAAACAATGTGTTGAAGGAAAAGATAGTGTTTATTGGTTTGATTCTTGTGGGAATAAAGAGGGTGTTGCTGAAGAATGTAATTTATTTACAGGAACTTATTGTGGTTTAGTTGCAGGAAATTATGATTGCAAGAGTGTTGATTGTATGGTAGACGGTAAAAAAAGAAAAAATGGAGAAAGCTGGTGTGAATATGAAGGGATGATTGGAGATGGAAAAGATGTTGTTGGAAGCAGGCATATAAAACATATTTGTTATATGGGTGAAGAAAGAATTGAACCTTGTCAAGATTATAGAAATCAAATTTGTGTTGAAAGTGAAGTTGACTTAGAAGGAAGTGAAACTTTTTCAGAAGCTGCTTGCAGAATTAATCAATGGAGAAGTTGTTTAGATTATAATACTATTGAAGATAAAGAAGAATCTGCAAAAAAATGTAAAGAAAATCCTGACTGCACTACTAAAGGAGTTCATATTGATAAATTTAATTTTGATTTATGCACTCCAAAATATCCTCCTGGTTTTGATTTAACAAATGAAGCAGGAGGAAGAAATGCTGAAATGGTTTGTTCAATGGGAAGTCAAAAATGCACTGTTGTTTATGTTAAAAGAATTTCAGGATGGAAATGTGAAGTGAATTGTGATTGTAAAGATACTATATTTACACAACAAATGAATGATTTTTGTACTAGTTTAGGTGATTGTGGGGGATATGTAAATATTGCAGGACAAACAACAGATGATGGTTATAAATCTGGTGCAGGACAAATAGATTTAAACCAATATAAAAAATATGCTCGTAACAATCCTAATCAAAATCCTGCTGAGCCTGGTAATTTGAGTTTTTTGTTTGGTGAATCTGGTGGTGCTGAATTTAATGAAGATTATGGACTTAAAAATGCAATGGGAGTTGGAGGTATTGGGTTTGCTATACAGATTGTAAGCTGGTATGCTGCAGGTGCAAGTCTTGAAACTTCTATTAGTGTTGCATTAGAACAAGGAGGAACTCCTGGACTTGGAATAGGTGCATTTGGCAATGCCTTAGCAGCTGCAGGAGCAGCTATGTCTACAGCAGGTATATTGTCAATGGCATTTGGTATGGATTATACTACTGCATTAATTATTGCTTCAACTGCTGTTGTTGCAGTATATCTTGCCTGGGGTTGGGAAGCTGTAAAAGCATTTGGAATTTACGCACTAATTGTCCTAGTTATTCTTAAGTATATAATTGGAATAGGCAAAACAAAGAAAAAAGTTGTTGATTTTCAATGTCTGCCTTGGCAACCTCCAACAGGAGGAACTGATTGTAGTAAATGTAATACTTATGATCCTTTTGGGGTTCCTTGTACAGATTACAGATGCAAAAGTTTAGGGCAGACTTGTGAGTTAATTAATAAAGGAACAGGACAAGAAAAATGTATTGACAATTCTCCTACTGATGTTAGTTCTCCTCGTATTAGTCCTTTATTTGGAACTATTAGTGAAGGTTATGAATATTACGATATTCAAAACACTGGATTTAGATTAGTTGATAGCAGTGATAAAGCGTGTATTCCTGAATTTACTCCTATTGAATTTGGAATTAAAACAAATAAACCTGCACAATGTAAAATAGGGGAAGATCCTCTGCAAACTTATGACCAGATGTCTGAATATTTTGGTGGAAGTAATTTGTTTTTAACAAATCACACAAATATAATGTTTATGCCAAGTCCTGAAGCATTTAAAAATCAGTATAATTTAACTGATGAACAAATTAAATCTTTAGGAGAAATTGATTTTTATATTAAATGCAAAAGTGTAAATGGTGTTGTTAATTCAGCAAGTTATACTATAAGAAGTTGTGTTAAACCTGGTAAGGATTTAACTGCTCCAAGAATTGCAAGAACAAGTCCTGCTAATGGAGCTTATGTTGGTTATAATCAAACACAACAGGATTTAGATATCTGGATTAATGAACCTGCTAATTGTAAATATAGTACAGAAGATAAAGATTATTCTTTAATGGAAAATTCATTTAATTGCCAGCAAGATTTAGAAAATTATGGATTATATGGATGGGCTTGTGATGGAGTTTTAGATTTAGGAGGAAATAATGAGTTTTATATAAGGTGCCAGGATATTTCTGATAATCAAAATGCAATGAGTCAGAGCTATGTTTATTCTTTAGAAAAATCTGCTTCTAATCTTAAAATTGATGAAGTCCGGCCTGCTGAGGGAGATGAAATATTTTCAGGTGTTGAACCTATGACTGTTGAATTGCAAGTTGAAACTTCTGGAGGCGCTGAACAAGGAAAGGCAATTTGCTATTATGATTTTGGAAATTCAGAAGTTAGTTTTTATGAAACAGATTCTAATTATCACAATCAAGAGTTTAATCAAATTACTCGAGGAGCATATAATATTGATATTAGATGTGAAGATGTTGCAGGAAATTCTGCTGAAGCTTCAACTTCATTTAGAATAAGAATTGATAGTTCAGGACCTAAAATAATCAGGATGTATTATGATGGAGGAATGAAAGTTATTACAAATGAACAAGCAGAATGCAGGTATGATTTTAAACAATCATTTAAATGGGATGATGCAGAAATTATGAGTGGAGATGGAATTGAGCATATAGGAGATTGGCAATTAAGAACTTATTATATACAATGTGAAGATGAATATGAAAACAAAGGAGGTAAGGTAAGAATTAGGGCTTATTCGTTGGTATAATTTTTGAATAAATCTTTTATCTAAATTAAATGTTCTTTTCCCCTTCTAGATAAAAATAGTTTCATTTCAAATTCTCCATTTTCTTAACTGCCCTATCTCTTTGAATTTTTCCAGATTCTTTCCAAGGGCAATATTTTAAAAAATCTTTTGGTTTGATAAAAATTCTCTCATTAATTAATCTATCAGCAACATCTTCAGTTTGTTTGTTTATTTTTGTTATTTTTCCTACAACTCGCAATGCGAAATGCTCTTTATTTTCACAATTATCGCTCAGAGGGATTATTTTAAAATAACCAATAGAATTTAAAGAACCTTGGTCAACCTTAACATCTGCTTCTTCATCTGCTTCTCGAATAATTGTATCTTTCCAACTTTTATCTTCTGCTTCAGGCCCTCCGCCTAGAAGTCTCCAACCTCTTTTCTCTGTTGGCCTAACTAAACAAATTTCTCCTTCATCATTAAATAAAAATCCATAAACTTGTTTAACCTTAGTTTGATCCAAGTGAGAAAAATTGCCTGCATCAAACCATTCCATTTCATATTCTTGCCCAGACCAAATTATCTTTTCTTTCATAAAAATAACAAGATTTAAATATTTATAAAGTTTTCAAACTAAGAGTTAAGTGTGATGAGTGTGGACAAGAAGGATGCCCAACATTTACAACTGAAATGGAAGTTTACTCAAAACAATTTGGAGAAAATCCTTTTTGCATTAATAAGGATAATTAAAATAGAAAATCAAAGATATAAAAGAATATATGAAAAGGTATGCAATGAATTTAGAAAAACAAATGAGTTCTGTCATGGAGCATATGATGAAATGTCTTCTGCTTTATTAGTATTTCAATCAGCAAAACAGATAATCGAAAGGGGAAATCTTGATGTTGATAAAGATTTAGTATTGGTTTCTGCAATACTTCATGATGTTGGGAAAGCTTATATTAACGAAAACAAAATATTTTGTAAGGAAGGATTATTAAAAGATTACAAGGTAGAATGGAAGAAACATGCGAAATTATCAGAAGAACCTGCAAGAAACATTCTGACTAGTTTGGATTATCCAAAAGATTTTATTGAAAAGGTTTGTGAAATAGTTAAACTTCATGATACAAGAGATTTGCCTAGAAAAACAAAGGAGTTAATGATTGTGCAAGATGCAGATGTTATTGCAGATATTGGATTCTTAGGATTTATTAGGCCATTTATGTTTTCTGGAAGATTCAAATCACAATCTATTTTAGATTCAATGAAACATTTTAATAACAAAGAGGATTATGATAAAATTCGAAGTAAATTGAATCTAGAAATTTCTAAAGAAATTCTTAAAGAAAAAATATTCTTAGAAAAAGAATTAATTAGAAAAATGAAAATAAGTTTTAGATTGTAATCTTTAATAATAATTTAATTAAACTCATCCCTTAAGACAACAAATTTATAAACAACTTCCTCGTTAACAAACTATAAAAAAGATGATAAAAAATAAGAGAGGAAACTCACGTTCAGAGTTTTTGTTTAATAAACATTTACTAAACTCTAAACGCTCACAGGTAACAGTTTTTGTAATTCTTGCAATAGCAATTGTAATTGTTTTAATTGTATTATTTGTTGGAAGAGATAGATTGTTTTCTGTTTTTACTCCTGAAAGTCCAATAAATCAAATTAAAACATGTGCTCAAGAACCTGTTGAAGAAGCTATTGAAATTTTAAAACTTCAAGGAGGAAGTTTAGAACCTGAACTTTATTATTTATATCAAGGAAATAAAGTAGAGTACTTATGTTATACAGATGCAAATTATAAAAATTGTGTTATGCAAAAGCCTTTATTAAAACAATCAATTGAAAAAGAAATAAAATCATATGCAGAACCAAGAATTAAAAATTGTATAAATTCTGTTGTTGATGAATTAAGAAATAAAGGTTATGTTGTTTCAATGACAAGTCCTGATATTTCTTTTTCATTAGTTCCAAACAATATTATGATTGATATTAATACTAATTTACAGATTACAAAAGATTCTACAGAATCATATAAATCTATTAAAACAGATGTGTCGTCTAAATTATATGATATGGTTATGATTGCGAGTTCAATTTCAAATTGGGAAGCTCGTTATGGAGATTCAGAAACCATGACTTATATGATGTATTACCCTTCATTAAAAGTTGAAAAAAAGAAACAGGGAGAGGGAACAACTGTTTATATTTTAACAGATAGAGATTCAGATGATAAATTCATGTTTGCCTCACGCAGTTTAGTTATTCCTGCTGGGCTGACTGGGAATTGATGAATATAAAGAACAGAAGAACATAACTAATAATAAAAAAAGATATGAAAAAAATATCAATATCTTATAAGCATAGGAAGATGTGCAGATGATAAACTTAAGCGACTCATCAACACAGCTTAAAGATACAATAAAATATAGAGTAAAATGATAAAAAAAATAATATTGCTAGGGATTGTAATGAGTTTATTAGTGATTCCAGCCTTATTTGCTGAAGCATCGCCATGGCCTGCATTTAATGTGTGTTGTGAGAAAACTCAGAATGGAGCATGGTGTCAAAATACTTTAGAAGAGAATTGTAATGTTCAGTTTAGAAAAACCCCTACTTCTTGTGATGCAACAAGTTTTTGTAAGTCAGGAGTTTGTTATGATAGTCAAGAAGGATTATGTATGGAAAATACTCCTCAGAAAGTTTGTAATGATGCAGATGGAACCTGGATTGATGATAGTTTAGGAGGAGTGCCTCAATGTAATTTAGGTTGTTGTGTTTTAGGAACTCAAGCAAGTTTTGTAACTTTAACAAGATGCAAAAGATTATCTGGATTATTTGGATTAGAAACTAATTTTAGAAATGATATTGGAGATGAGGCAAGTTGTATTTCAATTGCAGCTTCTCAAGACCAAGGAGCATGTGTTTATGAAATTGATTATCAAAGAACCTGCAAATTCACAACTCGCTCAGAGTGCTTGAAAGCACAGACAGGTGAAGGACAAACTTCTGGTGCTGAGTTTTTCAAAGATTATTTATGTTCTGCAGAAGAGCTTGCAACTAATTGCGGGCCTTCTACTAAAACAACTTGTGTTAAAGGAAAAGATGAAGTTTATTTTTTAGATACTTGTGTAAATCCTGCAAATATTTATGATGCTTCAAAAATAAGTGATAAATCTTATTGGAAAAAAGTAATTGATAAATCAGAGAGTTGTGGTTATGGTTCTAGTGATGCAAGTGCTGGTTCAAGCAGTTGTGGAAATTGTGATTATTTTCAAGGAAGTATTTGCTCAAAAGGCAGTGCAAGTTATGGAAATTATGTTTGTCAGGATTTGAATTGTTATAATACTGAAAATGGTGATAATTATAAAAATGGAGAAAGCTGGTGCATTTATGATGGTAATGTTGGTGAAGGAGCTGATGCAGTAGGAAGCAGACATTTCAGACATGTTTGTATTGCAGGTGAAGAAACAATTGAACCTTGTGCTGATTTTAGAAATGAAATTTGTATACAAGCAAATATTGAGTCTGGTGGAATAGAATTTACAGAATCTGCTTGCAGAGTTAATAGATGGCAAAGTTGTATTGACCAAGATGAAGAAGATGATTGTTTAAACACTGATAAAAGAGATTGTTATTGGTTAGAAGGTGCTCATTTTACTGGATTAGTAGAAGCAGGTGCAACAACTTCTGGTTCTGATTCTGGAGATGTTTTTTCAGGAGGAAGCACAGGTGGTTTTAAAGGAGGAATTACTGGATTTGCAACACAAGACCAGTCATCTGGAGTTCAGGTTGGTGGGGGAGCTTGTCTGCCTACTGTGCCTAATGGATTAAAGTTTTGGAATGATGGAGATGCACAAAGTGTTTGCTCATTAGGAAATTCTGTTTGTGTTGTTGAATATGAAAAAGGATTAATTGGAAGTGAGAAAGTTGTGGCAAATCAAGAATGCTTAGAACAAAGTTATGCTCAAAAAATGAATGAAGTTTGTTATTCTCTTGGAGATTGTGGTGCTTATGTAAATATTGCAAATAGATTTACAGATGATGGCGCAGAATGGAAAATATCTGGAAATAAACAAACAATTGGAAAAGGAATTATGAATGAAGTAAAGAAGAAGGCTGGGGTGTAAAACTAGTAATTTGATGAAATAAGAGATGTGAAGATGAGGGGCTTAAACTTCTCATAACATAGCTGATAAATTTAAAAGATATGGAGAAACAAAATAAATAGAATATTGATATAACTCTATAATAGTAACAAATAGTAAGGTTTATAAAGTTTAAGAGATTAAGATAAAAATGGTAAAAACAAATAAACTCGGATTAATTGGAAGATGTTTTTTAGCTGGGGCAATGCTTGTTGGTGGAGCATTGAGTGGTTGTGTATCTAATCATTATGAAGCATCTAAACAATACTGGAAAGAAGTAAGACAAGGAAAAAGAGCAAATCCCAATCATTATGAAGTATCTAAACGATACTGGGCAAATGTGAGAAAAGAAAATGCAAAAAGACGAAATCAAGATAATCATAGACATTATCCTTCAGTAGATGAAAAATTACAAGAAAGGGTAGGAACTTATTTTTTATTTAAAGGATTAGAAGGACTTGAAAGTTTTAAAAAATAGAATTATGATAAATAAAAAAAGAGGATAAAAGAGATGAATAAAAAAGCAATGAGTCAAATTAAAGGAAAAAGAATAAAATGAAACCAAGAAATAAACTTATAGGAATTTTGACAGCAATAGCTTTACCTGTTATTGGTTTAGTTCAAGGGTGTCAACCTCTTAGTAATGTACAAGAACAAAAATTGGAATATTTGACAGGTTTAGCAATTAATCATCAAGAGCAACAAGCAAGGAATCAAGCGATTAGGGAGGCTGGAACACAAGGGCCTTATCAAGGAAAAGATTCAAGACTTTATGGGGTAAACAGTCCTGAAGAGCTTAGAAAAAGAAGGAAATATTTAAGATATGAAGGTGTAAATAGTCCTGAAGAGCTTAGAAAAAGAAGAGATAGATAGAGATAAGAAATAACTAAAAGAAGGTAAAAGAGATGAATAAAAAAGCAATGAGTCAAATTAAAGGAAAAAGAACAAAATGAAACCAAGAAAACAAAAAGCAAACGGGTTAATTGGAAGATGTTTGTTAGCTGGGACTTTGGCTGTTGTTGGTTTAGTTCAAGGTTGTCAACCCCTTAGTAATGTACAAGAACAAAGACTTTATGGTTTAACAAGATTAGGAATTCATCATCAAGAACAAAAAGAAAGGAATGAGGCTATTAGGGAGAGTGGGGCAGAAGTTAATGTTTATATTGGTGAGGAGAATACAAAAAATACCTATTCAAAAGAAGAAGTTGATAAATCAATTGATGCGTGCTTAAGATCTTATGGAATAATCCCAAAATCAAAAGAAGAAGTTGATAAATCAATTGATGCGTGCTTAAGATCTTATGGAATAATCCCAAAATAAAACTTAAAAATGAATTCAAAAGAGGTTAAAAAAAGAGTAAAAGCATATTTCTTAATTGTAAATTTAGTTTTTGCTGTGGTGGCGTTTAGTTGGATGGTTGGTGCAGAAGTTCCTAGTGCAACTCTTCCTGTTAGAAACCCCCCTACATCTACAACAACTCAAACCTCTACTCTTGATATTTTTAAAAGTCTTGGTCAAGCATTTCTTAAAGCAGTTGAGCAAAACCCTCTTCCTACAACTCCTACTCCAACAGAAGTTCCTGCTGTTATAAATTTAGAAAATGTAGACCCAAGTTCTGAATCTGGTATTTCTTTAGCTAAAATTTCTCCTATTTATAAAGTCCCACCAAATACTATTTTTCATCCTGAAACTGGCAAAGAAGTATTAAGTTTATGGAAAGATTCTGAAGGAAAATTTCATTTAATGGAAAATGGAAAAATGGGGAATGTAGTTCAATTGCCAGAAGGAGTTGATTCTTCTACTTTTACACAAGGAGGAATAGATCATCCAGCAATAGAAGTTGGAGTACATTCTATATTAGAAAACGCCATATCAATTGGGATGATGTTTGGATTAGGAACTCTGATTGGAGGTTTTATTGGAGGTAATGCAGATATATCTTTGGGAACTGCATTAGCTGCTGTAACATTTATAGGACAAGCACAAGCAGGAGACTGGACAGGAACTTTTCTTGAAGGTCCTGCAGATGTTGCAAGTAAGATGGGGGAATTCCTTGATATTTTAGGGCCTGGTTCTGGAGGAGTAATCATTGGAGCAATCATATTTGTTGTCATGTACAAAAAAGCCTCCCAAGAAAAAGTAGAATTCAATTGTCTTCCATATCAACCACCAATTGGAGGTGGTGATTGTGAGAAATGCAATATATTTGGAGAATGTTCTGAATATAGATGCAAGAGTTTGGGGCAAGCTTGTGAATTGCTTAATGCAGGAACAGAAGATGAAAAATGTACATGGGTAAATCCAAGAGATGTTAATTCTCCTATGATTAAAGTTGAACATGTGCTATCAGGGTATAAATGGGTCCCTGATACTGCTGTTCGTCCTCCTGCAACTGGTGTTGTGATTAGCCAAATAGATGGAACTTGTGTTGAAGCATTTACTGCCCTTGAATTTACATTATTAACTAATGAACCTAGCCAGTGTAAAATAGATTATAATTTAACTCATAGTTTTGATGAGATGTCTTATTATATAGGTGGAAGTAATTTGTTTTCTTATAATCATACTGAAGAAATGAGTTTACCAGGGCCTGATGCAATTAATGCAATTGCTCCTGAATTGCAAAATGACGGGACATATACATTATATGCAAGATGCCAAGATGCTAATGGAAACTTTAATCAAGATGCATTTTCTGTGAGATTTTGTGTAAAACCAGGACCTGATACAACTCCTCCAAGAATTGAAGCTGTAAATGTTCCAAGTAATTCTCCTATTAATTATGAACAAACTTCTTTAGCTTTAGAGGTTTATGTAAATGAGCCTGCTGAATGTAAGTGGTCAAAAACAGATACAAGTTTTGATAATATGGAAACTAGTATGGTTTGTGATACTAATTTATGGGAAATGAATAATCAAAATGTTTATACTTGCAGGACTACTTTAACTGGAATTCAGGACAGAAAAGAAAACTCTTATTATTTTAAATGCAAAGACCAGCCAAATGAAGTTGAAGGAAATAGAAATGTAAACACTCAAAGTTACTTATATAATATAGTAGGAACTCAGCCTTTGAATATTTTAAGTATTGGGCCTAATGAAACAATCAAAGGTTCAACAGATACAATTCCTGTTTTATTAGTTGTAAGAACTGATAATGGTTATAAAAATGGAGAAGCTATTTGTTATTATTATAATGATGCAAATAATAATGCTCCTGTAAATAATGAAGATTATATTGAATTTTTAGAAACTGGAGAAAATGCCCATGAACAAAGACAAGATTTAGATTCTGGAGCTTATACTTATTATTATAAATGTGTTGATTTAGGTGGGAATACTGCTTATGATTCAACATCATTTAATGTTGAAGTTGACAGGCAAGCCCCTGTTGTTGTTAGAGCTTATAAATCAAGCGGAGAATTAAAAATAATTACTAATGAAAAAGCAGAGTGTGCATATTCTAATAAAGATTGTAATTTTGATATTGATGAAGGAATTCAAATGACAACATTAGATAATGAAGCACATAATTCTGAGTGGAAAACAACTAAAAACTATTATGTAAGGTGCAAAGATGAATATGATAATCAGCCACCTTTAAATGTTGGTGCTGTTGGATGTTCTATTGTAGTAAGGCCTTATGAGATAATGGCTAATGAGGGTGTTATTGAGTTGTAGATTTACAACTCAATACTTTTACCTAGTATCTTATAAAATTTAAAGCTTTGAAGATGAGTAGTTTTGTTTTAGAAATATTTAATAACATAGTTTCTTTCGTCCTTTTATGAAAAATAAAAGAGGTCAGGGCATATTTGGCATCTCATTTGGAACAATATTTTCAGTTATATTAATTGTATTTTTTATTGTAATTTCATTTATTGTGATTAAAAGTTTTCTCAACACTCAAAAATGTGCTAAGATTGGAATCTTTATTGATGGTTTTAGGAATGATGTTAGAGATGCTTGGAATTCTCAAAGTTCAAGTTTTGAATCTTCTGGTAATCTTCCTTCAAACTTAGATTATGTTTGTTTTGCAAATCTTTCTGAGAATTTTAATGGAGATAATTTTGATATTGAAAATGAAATAGGAATTTATCAAGGACAAAATGCTAATTTATTTTTTTATCCTAATAAAAATACTTGTAATATGCCTTATCATAATATAGAACACTTAGATATTGGAAAAATAACTGGTTTAAAAAATCCTTATTGTATTGCTGTTGATGATGGGAAGGTTGTAATTCAAATTGAAAAAGGATTTAATGATAATTTGGTTGGTTTGAGTTAAACTAATATCTTTTAAGCATAGAAAGTTTTGAAGATGAAAACTCAAGCTTCTCATCAACTCAGCTGATAGAGCTTATCAGATTCCAGATAAAAAAGATTAAAATGAGAAAATATATAATTTTGGTTATTATAATTGCAATTTTAATATTCGGAGTTGTGGCTTTTCTTGTTATTAAAGGGCCTTCAGAAAAAACTGCAATAGAATTATCTTCAATATCACATATATCAAATACAAATATTTCTGGTGAAATTAAACAAGATCAAATTTGGTCTGGAACAATTCATGTTACTGGAGATATAAATGTAGTTGAGGGAGTGACTTTAACAATATTGCCAGGAACTGTTATTGAAGTAGCTGCCCAAAGTGATGACCAACACAGAGGTCAAGATCGCCCTCATGATCCTCCTTTCCCAAAAGATCCTAATAGATTAGAAACACAATCTACTATGATTATAATAAATGGCATATTAAATGCAAGTGGAACCCCTGATAATAAAATTATCTTTACTTCATCTAATAAAGAAAATCCTACAACTTATGATTGGGATGGTTTAAGTATTGCACATGGCAAATTAGAATATGCAATTGTTGAATATTCAAGATATAATAATTTTCAACAATCTTCTGATGTTATTGTGTCTAACAGCATTTTTAGAAATATGTTAGAATGTTGTATTTGTATTGGTCACAACACCCGTATCAGTCCGCAGATATTAGATAATGATATCTACAATTGCGGTCATGAAGGGATTGATTATGCTGGTGGTTCTGCTATAATCAAAGGAAATTATTTCCACCTGGAAAATCCAGAGATACAGCCAGATCCTTCTAGAGGAGGACTTGGCATTGTTATATATAAAAATGCATATCCAATTATTGAGGATAATGTTTTTGAAAAACTTACAATTGCAATCCTTTTTCATGGAAATTCAAAATATCCAGAAGAACAAGGGAAAAAAGTTATACTCAGAAATAATAAAATTGAGAATAATAGAATAGGATTTAATATAGCTCCTAATCAGCCAGCTGATGTAATTATTGAAGAAAACAATCAATTAATTAATAATATAATAGATAGAGCTTATACTGGATAAACAAGAAAAAATGATACTAAAAAAAAGATGGTAAAAAACAAAAAAGCAATAGCAATGTCATTTAACTGGATATTTGCAATTATTGCAGGAATTGTTATTTTGTTTCTTGCGATTTATGCAACTACTAGGTATATTCAAACTAGTGAGAAAACTATTTATACAGAAACTGCTGCTCAGTTGATTTCATTGTTTGACCCATTAGAAACAGGATTAGCATCTGGAAAATCAGATGAGATTAATTTTAAAAAACAATCAAGAATATATCTGGATTGTAATTATTTAAATAATCATCCTTTTGGACAACAAACAATTGCATTTTCAGAAAAAACTTTTGGAGATAAATTTGGTGAAAAAGGAGAAGAAGTTATTATTAAAAATAAATATGTTTTTGCAGAAGAGGTTGTTGAAGGAAAAAAGATGAGTATTTTTTCCAAACCTTTTTTCATGCCTTTTAAAGTTGCAGATATAATTGTGGTAAATTCTGAAGATTATTGTTTTTATAAAGCTCCAAACGAAGTTAAAGATGAAATTGAAGGTTTAGGAATTAAAAATATTCAGTTTTCAGATGATTTAACAAATTGTATAGGCACTAGTGTTTGTTTTATTGGTTCTGAATGTGATATTAATGTTTTAAATAATAAAGTTGTTAAAGATAATCAAGAACTATATTATACAGATTCTTTACTTTATGCTGCTATTTTTTCTTCTTCTGAAAACTATGAATGTAATATAAAAAGATTAGTGAATAAATTTAATGAACTTTCTTTAGTTTACATTGATAAAATTAAGATTATTGAGAATAAAGGATGTAGTTCAAATATTGAAGCTAAATTAAGAACTATGATGGATTCTGCTAAGGCATTAAAATCTTCTAAAGATTTGGCTAATTTAGCTAACCAAGCTAGTGTTATTAATTCAATAAATTTAGATGCTGGAGAATGTGGGCTGTGGTAAGATGAAAATAAGAAAAGCTAAAAAAGAAGATTTAAAGAAAATAGCAGACATATTTAAAAAAGAATATGCTAAAAAACCTTATAATGAAAAATGGAATGATGATACTTCTTTTAATTCAGTAAAACAATATTATGAAAATAGTGAAATTTTTGTTGCAGAAGTTAATAAGACTGTTATTGGATTTATAATTTTTAGTGAATTTATTTGGGATGAAGGAAAAATGGGTTCTCTTAGTGAGGTGGTTGTTAATTCAGAAGAGCAAGGTAAAGGTGTGGGAAAAGCATTAATAAATTTTATGGAAAACCGGTTTAAAAAAAGAGGGATTAAAAAAATAAGATTAATGGCTGTAGCTAAATCTAAAGCACTTAAAATTTATGAAAAAATTGATTATGAGAAAATCAAAAAATATATTATTATGGAGAAAAATTTAAGAAAATGATGCAAAAAAAAGCACAACTTCATATACAAGAAATGTCATTTATGATTGTAGCTATAGTTATCTTTTTTGCTTTAGTTGGATTATTTGCTTTTTCTATAATATATTCTAATTTACATAAACAAGCTACAGAAATTACAGAGAGCAGAACTTTATCTGCTATTACTAATTTAGCAGATTCTCCTGAATTTAGTTGTGGAAAACCTAATTGTGTTGATGCAGATAAATTAATGGCTCTAATTGGAAAAAAGAATTATGAAAACTTCTGGGTTTTTTCAAGTTTAAGTGTTGTGAAATCTTCTGGTTTTGATAAATCTGAAACAGAAATGATAAAGTGCACTCTTTCAAATTATCCTCATTGTGATGTATTTGAAGTTTATGATAAGAATATTGGGAACGAGAAGAGAATAAGTAATTTTGTTGCTCTTTGCAGAAAAGAATATGAAAATGACTATACATATGATAAATGTGAAATTGCAAAATTAGTTGCTGGAAGTGAGAGGAAATGAAACAACCCTTTCAAAAAGGCTTGACCCAAAGGATACTAATATCTTATAAGTGCCGTCTTTTTAGAAAAAAGATGGTGACAAAAATTAAAAATGTGGAGATAAGAGATTAAGTTACTCATAACAAAGCTGATAAATTTAAATATTACTAATAAAAAATAAAATGACAAAGATAAAAACAATTATATTTGATGTTGGAGGAGTTTTGCAATCAACAAAATATGATGATATTGGTAAAGGAGGACATCATGTTCTTGGAGTTCATGAATATATGGCTAAAAAATTTAAAATAGATTTAGATTCTTGGTTTGATTCTATTGATGACCCTTATGTTAAATCAATAGATAAAAAAATTCCAAGAGTAAAGGCAATAAAAAAAATTGCTAATAATTTAAAAACAACTGTAAAAAAACTCACTAAATTATTTCATAAAGCATATAAAAAGAATTTTAAGAAAAATAGAAAATTATATCGTGTTGCATTTAAATTAAAAAAGCAAGGATATAAAATAGGGGTTTTATCAGACCAATGGTACTTATCAGCTGATATATTAACCTCTAAGAAAAATATGAAAGGGTTTTCTCCAGTTCTTGTTTCTTGTGATGTTGGAATGAGAAAACCAGATTTACCTATTTATAAATTATTAATTAAAAAATGTAAATGTAAAGCAGATGAAATATTAATTATTGATAATCGGGGTTGGAACTTAAAGCCTGCTAAAAAATTAGGTATAAAAACTATTTTATTTAAAAATAATAAACAATTAATTAGAGAATTAAAAAAATTGAAATGAAAATAAACTGGGATCTTATAAAATATAAAGAGGTGCAGATGAGGGGATTAAGTTATGTTCTCATCTTCAAAACTTAAAGGGCTTATCAGATATTAAGTAAAAATGAAAAATATCAATATCTTATAAGCATAGGAAGAGATGCAGATGAGTAGCTTAAAAGACAGAAGAGTATAGCGAATAGGGGTATAAAAATAATATAATGAAAAATAAATTAGCACAGCACGAAATAGTGGGATTTGTACTTATTGTAGTAATTGTGAGCATAATAGGATTAATATTTTTAAGTTTAAGTCTTGGAAAAGGGGAGAGAGCTGGACAAACAAGTATTGAAATATCAAATCTTCTTGAATCAAGTATGTATTATACAACAGATTGTGCTGTTAGTTTTATTCCACAATATAAATCAGGACAGGATTTAATTAAGGCATGTTATAGAAATGAAAAATGTTTAAATGAAAAAATGGCTTGCGATGCTTTAGAAGAAAATATGAAGAAGATTATTGACGATAGTTTAGATGTTTGTGATGATTGTGTTAATAAAGCATATAAATTAAATATTTATTATAAACCATTAGATTCAGAAGTTCAGGATGATGAAATCTTAGTTTTAGAAAAGGGGGTTTTTTTAAATTGCAGTTCTAAGTTTGGTGGAAGCCATTTAATACATATGAGTTCTATTAGTGCAGGGATTATTAATATAGAGTTAGAAGTTTGTAGATGATTTTTTAAATAGTTAAATAAGATACTAAAAGAGGTTCAAATCCTCAGTGGTTTGTTTTAATTTTGAATAATTAGATTTAATTAATTTTTGTCGCCGGAAAGTCTATATTCTTATTATATATATATATATTTAAGGATATTTTATTTAAGCAAAATATTTATAAAGGGGATTGCTTTATAAAATTTATAAAAAAGAGTTAAAATGGAGAGGGATTATAAATTATTATTGGCAATTGGTGTATTAGTTTTTGTTGTATTAATCATTGGTTTGGTTCTTGCAGATGTTCTTTCTACACCAACTACAGAATTTAATTTTAATCAAAGTATTAGTGATTATTATAACATTACTATTAATAAGACTCTAGGACCCCATGCTAATGTTAGTTTTATTTGGATTAATATTACTTTGCCTAATGATTTTACTTTTACTGTAGATACTAATGCAACAAATTCATCAAATTCCCCTACATTTAGCAATATGACTAATGCAAGTGGGAATGTTGTTTTAATGTGGGTCAATTCAACAGCAGCAGGAATAATGAGTACTACTGATACTGCAGCTAATTTTGCTTTTAATGCAACTAGCCCAAATCCTGGGAATTTTACTATTTGGATTTTAACTTATGATAATAACTCTCAAACAAATACTACACATGTTCATGTTTTTATTAATGATACAACTGCTCCAAATGTTACAATAGATTATCCTGTTAATGAAAGTGGTTATTCTTCTACATCTATAAATTTTAATATAACAGTTTTAGATAATTATAAATTAGCTCCAAATGGGATTTGCTGGTATACATTAAATGATTTTATTACAAATAATACTATGACTAATACAACTACAGCTCCTACAGTATGGAATGCAACTAATATAAGTATAGCAGAGGGGAATTATGTAGCTAAATTTTGGTGCAATGATACTGCTAATAATGTAAATAATAGTGAACTTGTTAATTTTACAATAGATACAACTAATCCTGAAATGAGTATAACTTATCCTACGAATAACACTAATGATTCAACTGGAAATTTAAATTATAATTTTACTGAAATCAATCCTGGATTTTGTTGGTATTCTAATAATTCAGGAGTATCTAATTCATCAACAGTTGCAATGGGAACGAATTGGACTGGTTTAACTGCTGCAGAAGGTGATGGTAATTGGACTGTATATTGTAATGATAGTGCAAATAACCTAAACTCAACAATTATTATTTTATTTATAATGGATACAATTGCTCCAACTGTTTCTTATTCTTGCACACAGGAGATTGTATCTCATGGAGCTGCACTAACTTGTTCTTGTTCACGTTCTGATACTGGTGGTTCTGGAGTTGAAACAACTATTTCTACTGAACCAAACACTCAGTCATATGGAACTCAAACAGTAAGTTGTACAGCTACAGATTATGCAGGAAATGCTGCTTCATCAAGTGCAACTTTTTATGTAATTTCTGGTGGTGGTGGAACAAGTTCTGTAGGGGGTTATGCTAATACCTTTGTTGAAGATGTAAAGGAATTTAGTGAGGTTGGGGAGATTACTAAATCATTAGGTAAAAAAAATAGAGTGAGAATTAAAATAAATAATCAAGAACATTATATTGGGGTTCAAGAACTAACTACAACAAGTGCAACAATAGAAGTTTCTTCAACATCTCAGATAGTTGTATTTAATATTGGGGATGAAAAGAAATTTGATGTTACAGAAGACGGTTATTATGATTTAAAAATTAAATTAAACTCAATTGAATCTGCAAAAGCAGATGTTACTATAACCTCTATTAATGAAAAAATCCCTGAAGGAAAAGAAGAAGATAAAGGGGTGGTAGAAAAAACAATCGAGACACTAGCACAAGAAGGAAGTAATACATGGATTTGGATTTTAATAGCAATTATTTTAGTAGTAATAGTTGTTATTTATTTTCTTACGAAAAAGAAGTAAATATTTGAATTTTCATTTCTTTTTTATATAATATTAATAGAAACTTTTTTAACCTAAGTCTTTACCTAATATTAAACAAACTTTTGATTTCTATAAGATAGTTTAAGCTTTATTTCTTTAGATTGACCCTTCTCACACTAAATTTCTTTAATATCTCTTCTTATATAAAAGTTATGCACTTCTTCAAAGCTCTAAGTTTTATAAAATATTAATATTTATTCTTATAGTTTTTTATCAAATCTCTAAATATAAGTTATAAAGAGGAAATCTATAAATTAATAGTAATAATAACCTGATCTGCATCTACAATAGGTCTTAAGCGCTCTCTTCCATGTTTATGAGAAGAAATTAGTTCTATAAAACCAAATTGCTCTAAAATTCTAATGTCTTGCCTGACTGCTTTAAAATCCCTACCTAAAAGCTTTGTTAACTCATATATAGAAGCAGGCTGTTTTGTCTTGCAAATATGCAATAAGCGTGCTTTTTCATTACTTAATAAATGCCTTAAACTAGAGATTCCTGATTCTTTTTTAGTTGTTCCTTTAATTTTATGAAAGATAGATGAAAAAGTTCCTTCTTTTTCTGCTACAGTTATGGTCCTTGTTTTAATTTGTTTTGCCATTTTTTTGATTTTACATTATTTTTTTGGAATTTAATAAGTTTGTTATGAGGGTTATGAAAATATTTAAAGATTATCTAAATCCCTTATTTCTCATCTGTATAAAGTTATATTTTATGGTAAGTTTAAATTTTATTGGTATAATTACACTAAGAAATAGTACTATATAAATTTTTCCATATATCTAAAACATATATATTATTGATATAGGTTATTTTTGATAATATATGTTAAAAAATATAGAGTATATAAAATAAGGAGATTTTAAACATGTAGGATAAATATGTTTCTATATGCAAATGACACCAAAAGGCTTATAAGTAAACTCCAAAGATAAGTGTTTTATTGCTTGTTCTTAATAGTTTATTGCCGAAACCTTTTTAAATAAAGAATAATAATAAATATTATTGCTTAATTTAATTAAGCAATAAAAACTGGCCAGATAAAACAGAGTATTCTTATAGGGACTACAGAAAGGAGTGTCTTATGATAGCATTTCCCTATAGCTATTAAAAAGACATTATAATGATTATTGATGAAAGGAGGTTTAAAAGAGATGAAATTTAATTATAAAAAAATATGTTCTATATTAGCAAGCGGTATTATGTTAGCAAGTACATTAGGATTTGCAGCTGCTGCAAGTTATCCTGAACCATTTGTTTCAAGTGGTACAGAAAATTCTGCAGTTGTTGTTGGTGCTAATGCGGCTACAACAGATTGGGCTGCAGCTATTGATGTACAAACAAAGCTTAATGCTTTAGTCACAACATCTGCTGGAGTATCTGTTGCAGCTGGAGGGGATTCTTTTAAAATTGAAAAACCTTCAACAAAATTTCAACTTAGTAAAGGTATACTTGATATTTATTCTGCTGATGTAACAGAGGATAAACTTCCTACGTTATTAAAAGATGGAAAATTCATTGATGATGATAATGATGAATTTGACTATACTCAAAAAATAGAGTTAGCGAATTTAACATTAGTAATGTTTGATGATAATGACTATGCAGAAGACACACCAACTATTGGAATAAAAGTTTCTAATGGAAAGAACATTCTTAACTATACAATTGATTTTAGTGATGAACCACATTTTTCTGATTTAGCAACATCAACTCTTCCCTTGATGGGTAGAGACTATTATGTTTTAAGTGTTGATACAACTACAAACGAAACTATAACTTTGTTAGATTCTGCTGTAGACGCACTTTTAGCAGAAGGAGAAACAACAACAATTAGTGTTGAAGGAAAAACTTATGATTGTAGTGTTAGTTTTGTAAGTAGTGCTTCAGAAGTTAAATTACTTATTAATGGAGAAACAACTAATGCTTTATCTGCTAGTGAAACTCAAAAATTAAGTGATGGAGCTTATGTTGGAGTAAAAGAGGTTCTTTATACTGGAAAAGACACTGGAACAAGTAAAGTAGAATTTAGTATTGGTTCAGGCAAGTTAAAAATTGTTAATAATACTGATATTGAACTAAATGAAGATAGTATTTCAGACCTTAAAGGAATGATTCTTGGTGGTGCAGATATGGATCACCTTGGGAAAATTCAAATAATATGGAGTGCAGATGATGACAAATTCGCTGCTCCAGATAGTGAAATTTTAATGCCTGGATTTGAAACAATTAAAATTTCTTTTGGAGGCATGCTTTGGCCTGCTGAAGAAGAAATCAAAATTGAATCTGATGGAAAAAATTCTATTCAGTTAAAAGATTTTCCATTAAAAACAAGTACAGAAGATATTAATATCTTGTATACTAATATTTCTGGTTATTATGAAGGGGTTGGAAAAGATAGTGAATCTATTTTAAGAACTCCTGGAGGTTCTCAATCTCAAGTAGAAAATGCTTTGGATGAAAATGGTACTTTTAGTAATATAACTTTTGATGGAGATACTGATGAGTATTTTGTTGCATCTTGGAATGATACTACAAGTTCAGAATCTTACTTAATGAGAGCTACTAATTTTAAAGTAGAAAGTGGTATTGAAAAAGTTACATTACAGTATAAAAAGAATAGTGTTTGGACAGATATAAAAACAAATGCAAAAAATGGGACTTCATTTACATTAGGAAATATTGAAATAACAATTGGCTATATTGATAAAACAACTAAACAAGTTATTATTAAGCCAGAAACTGGTGTAAGTTTTAGTGATTTGTATTCAAAAGAAGGATTTAAAGTTTTGTTGCCTTGGATAGAGGTTCGACAGAATACTACTGGAGGACTATCTGGAGAGGGTATTAGTAAGGCAGGTGAATGTATTGGAAACGCGTCTGCTTCATATACAAAAGAGACAGCAGTGGGACAATTAGCTCATTATATTAATTTTACCAATGCTACTTATGCAATTTCATGTGGTGATTTTGCAGAAGCTTATACACTTGTCATGTTTGAAGAAGATAAGAGTGAGAATGTTGGAAAAGGAAAAAACATTAATATAAGTTGTGCTGAAACATCAAGTACTGGTGAAGTTCAGCTTAGTGCAATTGTTAATGAAAGAGCTGGAAATGCAGCAGAAATAGGAGATACAGATGTTCATAGAAACTTTGTTTATTCTGCTCTTGCAACAGAACAGTTGCATGACCAGGGTCCAGACAGATATAATGTTAAGTTAATTTATCATGGTGATGAATCATATGGAGAGGTTTTCTTAAGTTCTCCAGAAACAGTTATTACACCTGGAACTTCTGGTATAGGAGGACAGATTGTTGTTGTAAAAGATTCAGAAGTTGCTTCTGTTTCAAGCAAGAATTTGTTTGTTGTTGGTGGAAGCTGTATTAATACAGTTGCTGCTAAAATCTTAGGAAGCACAACACCACTATGTACTACTGCTTTTACTGAAAAAACAGGAGTAAGTGCTGGACAATACATTATTAAAACAGTTGAATCACCTTATAACTCAGACAAGGTGGCTATGCTAGTTGCTGGTTATGCAGCTGCTGATACTGTTAATGCTGTTGCTAAGGCTGTAGAAGGTGTTACAAGTGATAAAGATACTTCACAAGTTTATCCTATAGTTAGTGCTTAAAGTTTAGTTTTTTATTTTTTTTCTTTTTCTTTTTTTTATTGATTGGCGAGAGCTTTGTTTATTTATAAAATTCTGTAAATTTAAAGGGGTTTTATTGGTATCTTATTTCATCCTAAAAGATGCAGACTTCTTTTATATTTAAAAAATAATCAAGTTACACAAAAATAGTTTAAAGCTTTAAAATGAGAAGATATACTAGAATTACTACACACTAAATTATGTGATTTTAAATGAATACAAATAATAAATCCATATTCTACTCTTGTTTAAGAATTATTTTCAAAGCCTTTAAATATCAATAATTACTAATATTTTTTATGAGAAGAATAATAACAAAAACACAACAAAATAAAAAAACAAAGAGAAATCAATTAATTATCGGGCTACTTTTAATCGGACTAATGCTTTTTAGTGTTATTGGTTATGCTCTAAGTGGGAGAGGCACAGAAGAAGATCTTGAAAAAATTGAATATAAAGGAATAGAATTTGTGGAAGACAATTCTGGATATTGGAGTTTTAATATTCAAGGACAAAATTTTGTAACAAAATATAATCCTATAGAAACAGAAGAAATCTCATTTTCTAGTGATTTAAAGGTAGTTGATTATTCAAATAAACCTTTATATTTTGTAGGAATTTTTCAAGAGCCTAATTTTGAAATAAACAGAAATTTAAATTTTCTTGTTTTAAGGGTGCAAGAAGCTTGTTTATCTAAGAAGGATTGTGAAAATGACTTGCCAATTAAAAACTGTTCTATTGATAATATTATTGTGATAAAGGAATTAGAAATAGATTTAGAAGATGAAAGTGAAGAAAAAGAAAACATTTATCAACAAGAAAATTGTGTTTTTATAACCGCAAGTTTAGGAAATCAGACAAAATATGCTGATAAATTTTTATTTAATGTTCTTGGGATTTGATTTTTGATTTAGTTATAATTTTTTAGTACCTTATAAGCTTATAAAAGTTTGATTATCTGAGTAGCTTAAGACTTTCATCTACATAACTCTAAATTTTATATGTTATTAGTTTTTTAATATATAAAACTTTAAAAACTGATTTTTATTTTATTTTAGATGGCTGAAGAAAAAGAGATACAACCTGATGTTGACAAATTAAAAGATGAAAAAGAACCTCAATTAGATAGTAAGGATGAAGTTTCTGAATCTAATGATGATGAAAAATTTGAATTTGTAATTCCTTTTATTCCTTTGATTGTTGGGGGGGTTTTATTAATCGTTTTTGCTTTTGCTTTTTTTGCATGGGATGATATTAAAATAACTGCTGGAGTTATTTTTGGAAGTGAGATTGCTGAATATAAAAAAGAATGTAAAAATCAGTGTGAATTAAAAGACAAAGAAGCTTATTGTTGTGCTCCAAAAGGAATCTATATTAAAGAAAAAAATGAGGTTTATACTTGTCAAGATGAAATTTTAAAAACAAACTGTGAATTAAACTGTAGAAATGTTTGTTTTAATCTTTGTAAGGATATAACAGGAATGATTCCTTGTGCAGAAGCAGGATGCACCTGGATAGCAGAAAGTTATGAAGATTATGCAAGGGGATATTGCAGGATAAAAGAGGGGACATAATCTTTAAAAACGTTTAAATTTAAATAAATATAATAAGGATAAAGAAACTAATATCTTATAAAACTTAAAGAGATGAGGTGAGTTAAATCAATTTAGTAAATTAAACAAAATAGGGATTAGTTTAAGGAAGAGATTAAGCTACACATCACTCATCTTCAAAACGATTATGAGCTTATAATATATAAAGAAAAAAACAAAAAATGGTTGATAAAAAAAGAAAAACTATAAAAATAAGTTTAAATAAAAAACAAAGTAAACAAGTGTTGTGGGCACTTATTTTAATGGTTGCTTTACTTTTAATTGTATTGGGAACTCCTTATGTAATTAAAAATTATTTTAATAAATTTGTTTATCTTAAACTTGATTTTGAGAAAACTCAATTAGGAAATATAAAATTTTATTCTACAAAAATTCCTGTTACAAATGTTGGGTGGGAAATAATTGGGGTTTATTCTATGAATTTTAGAAATGACCCAAGAAAATTAGAATATATTGATCATAATATTGATAATAATAAAATTTCATTTAAAAAAGAGAATGTTACTTATATTAGTTTTAATCCAGATATGAAAGCTTGTGATAATACAACAATTGCTTTAATGAATTTGGCTGGTTTTCTTAAAGATTTTGGTAATCTTAATATTAGTTCGGCAGTAACTTATTATGATTATGCCAGAGATAATAATTTATCTTATGTAACTTGCGACAACTCTCCTGACAATACAGTTATAATTATAGATGAAGGAGAAAAAACAGAAATTAACAAAATTTCAGATGAATGTTATTTAATTACTTATAATAATTGCGAAATAATGCAAGTAACAGAAAAATTTATGTTGATTATAATTGAAGGATATATGAGTTATTTTGATAGGGATTAAAATGACCGCCTCCCACACCTAAAGGTGAGGGTTTCCTTAGTATCTCCTTACACTTTAAAACTTTACACCACTCATCTTCAAAGTGTTATATTCATTGAGACATTAATGTTGTTTGACCACCTTCTAAAGATGAATAAAAGCAATTTAGTAAATTGTTATAGTAGGAATTGCTTTTAGGAATGTGGATTTCTTTTATAATCAAAAAACTTCTTTTTCTAATTCTTGTACTTTTTGTTCATAATTTTTTCTATATCTTATAATAATCATCACTAAAAAAACACCTAGAAGAAGAAAAAATAACATGGTCAAGACATTTGATATTTGAAACAAGCCCATTTCAAAAATCTTTTTTAAAGGAACACTTAAAGTTCCAAGTACAAGCCCAAGAAGCACATAGAGTGTTTTACATTTATCTTTTTTGAAAAGAAATGAAATTATTCTTGAAATTGTAAAGGCTCCTAATGCAGCACCTGCAACAAATATTATAAAATAAACTATATTGCCGGGGATATCATGTAAAATATTAATCATAAATTCATATAATCCCATAATTAACAATATAAAAGCTCCTGAAATTCCTGGTAAAAACATAGCACTAATGGCTAAAAAACCTCCAACAAAAACATAACTTTTAGTGGGAACTAAATCTACAGGAACAAGAATTGAAAGTAAAATTCCTAAAATAAATCCTAAGATACCAAACAAAATGTTTTTCTTTTTATGGTTTTGAATATTATCAAAGATTATTTTTGAAGATGCTAAAATCAATCCAATGAAAAAGGATAAAGTGTATATAAAATAATTATTTAATAAAAACTTAACAATTTTAGAGCCAAGCAAGAGGGCAGTACCAATACCTAAAAAAAGAATAAACAAAAATCCTAAATCTATTTTTTTAATGTCTTGTTTTAAATTCTCTCTATTCTTTTTATTAAAAGGCGACAAGAAAATATCATAAAATAATTTTGGAGAGATATTTTTTATAGCATTGATTAATCTTACATAAATTCCAGTTATAAAAGCAATTGTTCCTCCTGAAATACCGGGAATTAAGTCACAAATACCCATTAATAAACCTTTTAAAAACAGTAAAATTTTATTTTTCATTTTTTTACCTTAATATCTTAATGTATTTTAAGTTGAGTTGATGAGTAGCAAGGAAACATCTCTTAATTCGTATCTTTAGTTTATAAATTAATTTATAATTACTTTTTCATATTCTTAGCTAAATACTTTATATCTGTATAAACAGGGATTTCTTTTATAGAAAATATTTTAACTATTAAAAACCAAATTCCTATAACAAAGACCGTGCTTAAAACATACCAAAATAGTTTATGAGTAAAATCAAAAAATTTAAAATTATTATGATATAAGATTCCTAAAATAAAGATTCTTAATATGTTTAAAACAAGCAAGATTATAAAAGAAAGAGCAATAGAATAAATTCTTTGCTTGGTTTTCATAGGAACTGACAGATTTAAGATTAAGAGCAAAAGATATGCAGAGCCTGCAATACATGCTGAAACTATCCTTATGGGGGTTTGTAAGCTGATTATTATTATATCTGCTCTAATTGATACCTGATAAAAGAATTTAAATAAACCTGCTACAGGATACAAAGTTAATGGAAGAAATATTTTGTAAATTAAAGGCAAGGTAAACATTAAAGCTAAGAGGATTATGTATCTTAATAGAATATCATAATGTTTTTTCATTTTCTTATTTATTTTTATTATTATCTTACTATATCATAAAGTTATGCTCTTTGGTTCTTTTAATCTCTCTGCTTGTATCTCTTAATATCTTATATAATATTAGTTTATCTTCTCACCTGAGCAACCCCTAAGTTTTGTAATATATTAGTAGGGTTTATTTCTTAACAAACTTTAATTTCTTTATTAATTTTAAACCTATTTCATGATTTTGCTCAATCCAAACCATTGCACAACCAATTAAATAACCAATAATTGCTCCTGCTAAGACATCAGATAAGTAGTGAACACCAAAATAAACACGTGAGAAGGCCACTAAACAGGCAAAAATAAGCCAAATATACTTAAATCTTTTATATTGCTTGCTTAGAACTGGAAGTGCACAAAAAACAAACATTGCTTGAAAACTTGGAAATGAGAAATTCCAGGTATAAAAATTATCTTTCATAAAATTAAATGCCACACTTAGAACTGGAACAAGATTTCTTTGAAAAGGCCTTAGTCTTACAATAAGCACTTTAAGTACATAACTAAAAACAATAGATAAGAATCCAGATATCCACAAAGGAATAATCCACCTTCTTTTATAATCTCTCCATAAGAACAAACTGGTTAAAAAAAAGAAAATGATAAAAACATTACTTGCAAAACCAATACTCATAAAAAGATAATCTAAATAAGAACTTCTTGATTGAGCCACAGCTTTTACAATTGATGCATCAAAAAAGAATAATACAACAAGGAGTATTAAAGAAAATAATAACCCTATAATAAACCTAATCTTTTTTTTAATAACTTCTTCTAAAATTTTCATACTAATTTCCTCTTTTCAACCTCTTTCATGAATATATTTATAATTAAATATTTAAATAGCTTTGGTTTAAAAATATTATGAAAAGAATTTTTAAAGTAATTAAAAAAATAATTGGAATTATTTTAATTATAGCAGGTATAATTGGGCTTTTTCTACCTTTTTTTCAAGGAGTGTTAATGATTCTTTTAGGTTTGGTTCTTTTAGGAAATCCCAAACTTGAAAAGTTTGTTACTGAATTGATTAATAAGATAAAAAAGAAAGTGCATATCATAAAAACTAATAATCTATAAAATATCACAACATATAAGAGTAGCTTAAGAATACAATAAAATACTAAGGAAATAAATAACTTGAATCTTTTATAAGAATAGGAAAAGATATAGATGAGAACTTAGGCTACTCATCAACTCAGCTTAAAGATATAACAAGATATAGATTAAAATATAGAATAAAAAGAACTAAATTTAAGCAGTAATTTGAGGTCCAACTGCCATTCTTCTAACAACTGAGATTATTGCAATTATTAAGATTATGTTTATTATAACAATTACATAAATAAAAGCATTTTCTCTTATATGTGTTCCAATTGATGCTCCTGTTATTCCTGCTGATTTTCCACCTTTTACTGTAAGAGCTACTTTTTGTGGTGTTGTTTGTTCACCATAAGTTGCTTTTATTGTAAATTCTTGGTCTCCGTCTGTTGTTTCATCTAAATCAAGAGTGATAGCAACATCTGCTGATTCTCCTGCAGCAATAGTTAGTTTTTTAGGACTAATATCAACTAAACTTGACCAATCACTATTCCCGGTTATGGATATAGTATACTCCATCTCTTCATCTCCTGTGTTTTTAATTGTTGCTTTAATAATTACTTGTTCTCCTGCAATTGCTTCTGGAGTTTCTTCATCAAGTTCTGCTGTTATTCTTGGTTCTGCAAGCTCTACTTCACAGTTTCCTTTTACTCTTAAATATATAAAAAAAGATTTTGAGTTTTCATCATATTCATCATCATCTTCATCATAATCATAATATATTACTAATTCTAAATCATATTGTTTTTCTTCTGCATTATCTGGAACTCTAAATGTAAAATCAATTCTTTCATCATCTCCTTCATCAAGGTCTTCTCTAATAACTTCATATAAATCAAGTCCTAATTCAGAATTGTAAAGATTTATTTGAGTTTGTTCTTGGTCTTGGTCCCCAATGTTATAAACATCTGCTTCAAGAACAACTGTTGAACCACAAGGAGCTTCTATAAATTCATCAACTTCATCTAAATCAATTATAACCATTCTATCATCTTCTTCTTCTCTTGTTATTTTTATTTCTTCAAAATAATCATTACTTAAATCATTTGAAAAATCAATACATATTGCATTTTCTGTATCTTCATCATCTTCTGGATATGCTTTAACCATTAATAAATAATCATTTTCATCAATTCCTAAATCTGCTGGAACTTTAAATTCAAAAGTATGTTCTTCTTTTTCGTCTTCGTCAACATCTCCTATTTCAATTTCTTCATCATCTTCACTTAACCAAATTAAGTCATCTGCAATGTTCTTTCCAGAATCTTTTTCAATTAATGCTAATTCAAGAACAACATTATCTAAATCAACACTTTTATCATTTTCTATTTCTACTTCTACTTTTATTCTATCTAAAGGCAACCATTCGTCATCTTCTTCTCCTTGTCCTAAATTATTAATTTCTACATTTAGGTCTAGGTTAGAAGTATCTTGTGAGCCTATTTCACAAAATGAGTTTATGAATGAAACTGTTAATGTTCTGTCTTCTGTAATAGTATCATTATTAGAATCTGTGATTGTTATTGTTTCAGTAGAAGAATATTTTCCTAATTCAAATTGAAAAGGGTCTGAAAGAACTGCTCTTGTTAATGTTATTGTTTTTGAATCACCCTTAGAAAGGTCTTCAATAAGATCTGAATCAAGAGTAATTATTATAGAATTTGTTCCATCTGTGATTGTTATTGTTGATGGTAAAAGAATATCCATATCATTATCTTCATTATTTGTTATTGTAAATTCTACAGAATCTGTTGTTTTTGATAAATCTGTAGGTTGTGTAATTGCAACATTTAATGCCATTATAGAAACAACTGACAGCAAAATTGTTGTTAATAAAAACAAAGATAATATTTTAGATTTCATTTGTATTAATTTTGCAGTTATGACAGTTTATAAAGTTTATTGTTTTTTAGAATATATTTGAAATCATGTTATTTTGGGGTTTGCCGACGTGGGGTTTGGGGTTTTATTTTTTATCACTATCTTATAAATTTTTGAGCTTTGAAGATGAGGGCATAGCTTAATCTTATCATCTTTACCTAATTATATCTTATAATATTTAATTTGGTAAATCATCTATATTTATAATATTAAAATTATCAATAGCAAGTCCAGGACAGGCAGTATTAACCCAAGAATCAATATTAAAATTTTCAAACTGATTTGTATCTATATTGTTAGAGATAAAGATGAAGGGTTGTTTGTTTTTCTTTTCAAGTTGGTTTTTTAGCTTAACAGCATCTTTTAATCTTTCTTGCCCTGGTTTTGTTGAAACTAAAATCCCAATTTTATCTGCTTTTAAAAACTTGATTAAAGCTGTTTTCTTTTTTGCTTTTAGGTTATTTACTTCTTTTTCTGGAATTTTGACTATTTTATTGTTTTCTAAGGTATATAATATAGGTGTTTGCAACATTAAGTTTTGTGCATGAAATTTTCCAGTACTTACTAATAATATAGGTAGAGTAGTATTTACCTTAGAACATCCTAAAACTTGTCGAAATTTCTGTATTTTAATGTGATTTTGTTCAAGTTGTTGTTTAATTTGCTTTGCTAATTCTTTATATTGTATAGAATAAGCTAAAAAAAGCTTTTTTGGAAGCTTTGCTATTTGGGATTTAGATAGTTTGATCTCTAAGTTTTTTTGAATTGCTGGTATATATAATATAGGTGTTTGCATTTTGTTCTTGTTTTTATTAGTATTTTATAAACTCATAAATGTTTTGGAGATGAAGAGTATAATTTAAATTCTCATTTGTATAACTTAATATTTTATAACATATTGGCAAATTATTATAGAATTATATATAATATAGGGTTTAAAGGGTTTTTGGGAGTTATTCTTCCCTTACTATCTCACTAGCAGAAACAACTCTTTTTATTTGAGATTTGTAGATTTCTGCGAATTCGGGTGTTGCAAGAATTATGCTGTCTCCAAAACCAGAAATACTTCCTTCTAAAGCATCTACTGTTTTTTTAATCTTAGAAATTGCTCTTTTAAGCTCAATAATATCTTTAGCTTTTAATTGTTTAAAATCAATAACAGCTATTGTATATCCTTCTCTTAATGCATTTAATATAGGATTAACATCTTCATAACTTTTTAAAACAAAAGGTCTTACAATAACTTTGGCTTTTTTTACTTCTTTTCCTAAATCTATTTCAACATAATCAAGGTCATCAGAACCCCCACTAAAGACTTCAGAAATGCCTTTTTTTATTTTATCAAATACCATAATTAAGAATTATTGTGGCAAGTTTATAAAGATTTCTGTGATTTATTAGAAATCTTTATAGTATATTGTTTATCTAGTAATGTATAATTTAATAGTTGAGCTGATGAGTAGCTTAATCCCTCATCTTTATATCTTTCTATGCTTATAAGATATTAATTTATCTAATTTAAAATTATTTGAACTTTTCCATAAGTTCTTGTCTTAGTTTTTCTAATTCTTTTGTTAATTCTTCTTCTTGTTTTTCAATTGAACTTAATCTTAATGACAAAAGTTCTTTTTTCTTTTTTAATCCTTCTTCTAATTTTTCTTTAGTTGTTTTGATTATTATTTGTCCAATTATCTTAAAAACATCATCTTTAGATTCTTTAAGCTCTTCTAATGCTTTTTCTGTTTCATTTAATTCTACTTGAAAAGCTTGTTTTTGCATAATCAGACTTTGAAAGTTTTGCTCATAAATTTGCAATGCTTGTATTTTTTCCTGTGTTTCTTGGTCTATTTTTGGTTGTTCTTGTTTTTCTTCTGCCATTTTTTTTATTTATTTTATTTTTTAAAATCTATAAGTGCTATTTATTGAAATGAGAGGTTTATAAATTTAACTGCATTAAACAGCTTTTATTTTTGTTGTGTGTTTTCTAGGTTTGTAGAAAATCTTTGAACCACAACCTGGACAGAGAAATCTTTTTTGAAGGGCTGTTGATGTAACTTTTTTTCCACATTTAAAGCATTTATATATTGTCATTTTGTTTTTCGTTTTATTTTTATTTGGAATTTGATAAGCTCATTTAAGTCCTTAAAAATCAAAGATTTTTGGGAACTCCAACTCTCACGAGGTTGAAGTCTTTGAATATGATTTGTTTAGCTTAATCTCAGTAGTTATCTCGTGATATTTTATGAATTATTAGTTATTTAAATGTTTTTGTTAATTTAAACTTATTCTTCTTTTTTAGGGAGCATATATGTATGATGAGCAAATTTTTTATTACATTTTTTGCATTTCCAAATTCCTTTTGATAATCTTTTTGCAATACCATTGCAAAATATGCATTGTTGTTTTTTTCTTTGTAAAGACTCTATTTCTGCTATTTTAACTCTGATTTTACGTCCATATCTTGCTCCAAATCTTCCTGCTGCTTTTGCTTTTTTTTTCTTTGACATATTTTGTTGTTTTGTTTTTTATCTATATCTTAATAAATCATTAAGTTGAGTTGATGAGTGACTTATTTTGTTATCATCTGTATATCTCTTTATGCTTATAAAATATTAGTTTTTTCTATTTTTATTATTAAAATGGGGCTACTCGGATTTGAACCGAGGACGCGAACTCCCAAAGCTCGAAGGATACCAGACTTCCCCATAGCCCCATAAAAATATTAGATTTGAGGCATTTATAAAGATTTGGAATAGAATTATTTTTCTTCTTCTTTACTTTCTTCAGGTTTTACCTCTGCTTCTTTTCCTTCTTCTGCTTTAGCTTCTCCCTCTGCAGGAACTTCTCCTTCTTTTCCTTCTTCTGCTTTAGCTTCTGCTGCTTCTTCAGCAGCTAATCTTTCTTCTTCTAATTTAGCTTCTTGTTCTTCTTTTAATTTTGTGAAATGTTCATCTAATCTTTTTCTTTTTTCAGAGTCAGTTTCTGTTGATTGAGCATTAATTTCTTTTTCAAATCTCCCAGAATCTATTTTATGGATAAGTTCATTTGGTCCTTGATTTTCTACAAGTATTCCAATACTTGCACAAGTTCCAAGAATAGACTTAACTGCTGTTTTAAAATCCTTTTCAAGCATATTTGGATATTTTATTTTTGTTATTTTAATTACATCTTCAATAGAAGCATTTCCTACTTTGATATTCCTATGATCAGATGTTCCTTTTTCTAAATTTAATTCTTTTTTTAATAATTCTGAAGTTGGAGGCGAGGAAGTCTCAACTGTAAAATCTTTTGTTTTTTCATTAATATCAAGCTTAACAGGAACTTTCATTCCTTTGAATTCTTTTGTTGCTTCATTAACTTTAGAAATAACTTGTCCTATATTAATCCCAATTGGTCCTAATTGCTGAGCTATTGCTGGTCCTGGTTTCATGTCTCCTCCGTCAATAAGTAATTTTATGTTCATTTTATTTATTTTATAATTCGGAATTTTATAAGATTATAAGAGATTTGGAGATGAGTTTTGTATCGCTTTTTTTCTCATCTGTATAACTTAATCTTTTTGTGAGATATTAATATTTATAAATTTATCAGTTATGTTCTTTTGTTTCTCTTGAGCTTATCTTCTGTATAACTTAAAGTTTTATATGATATTAACTTTTATTATTTTTTTATTATTATTTTAAGTTTTGAATATGAGAGCATAATTTCGCCCCAATAATTCTCTCTTAATATTTTATAAGATACTGATATTAGATTTATCAGTATTCATCTGGAATTAATCCTCCTGAAGGTTCATCATAATTTTTCTTATCTTCTTGAGCTTTACCTAAAATATTTACAGATTCCTTGTTTGAGTCCTTTGTAAGTTCTTGAGGTTCTAATTCACCTTTAATTTCTTCTTGTTTTTCTGACTCTTCTTCACCCTCTTTCTCTCTTCTTATAACTTTCACATTATCTAATTTTACTGTAACTGGAATTGGAACAACTGCAGCTAATAAAGTTACTACTACTTCTCCTTTTGTTTTATCAATCCTCATTACTTTAGCTTTTTCTTTTTTAAACGGCTCACCAATTATTTCCACAATATCTCCTTTTTCAATATTAATCTCTTCTAAAATCGGCTCAAGCATGTTCTTGATTTCATCATAAGTTACTGTTTTGCCAATAATTCCTTTTACATATGGGAGATTATAAGCAGCTTCTTCTGCAGACTCTCTATCTTCTGCTTCTAAGAAGATATATCCTCTTAATCCATGAGGACGAGCTAAAGAATATGCTTGCAATTGTTTTTTATAAATTTTAGTGGAGATTAAATCTAATGCCCTATCTTCTTTGTTTGTTGTTACTTTTATTACAAATATCATTTTTTGTTTTATCTATATCTTATAAGCTCTATCAGTTAAGTTGATGAGTAGCTAAATCTTCTCATCTGTGTATTTTCCCATGTTTATAAGATACCAATAAGATATTGATTTTTATGTCTTATTTAAATTTTTCTAAATTATTTGTGTGCTCACTACCTCTTAACTTTCTAAGAAGTAGTTATTAATAATTAAAATTTAGGGTTTATAAATTTATTGTTATATCTGGCTTTGTTTAAAAAGTCACGTCTATTTAAAAAGTCTAATTTAGATAAAATTTAAATAGAATCTTATTTTAATTATTTTATAAACATGATAAATAAATTAATTGAATTTTATGGAAATAGGGGTTGGAAATTTGATTTGTTATTATCTATCTTAGTTATAGCTTCTTTATTTTTATTAAATCTCCCCATAGATATAGTAAATGGTTTATTAGATAACATTGATGAGGCCACAATAAGTTTTTTTGGTATAATCGTAGGTTTTTTGCTAACTACATTTTCTTTATTATTTTTATATAATCCAGAACATTCTCAGAGTCTAATGCTATTAAGAAAACATAAGGTTTACAAGAGTATGCTTTATGCATTTATCTCAACAGCATTTATCACAATAATTCTTACTATAACCTTATTAGGTTCAAAAATATTTGTTCAAGAAAGTTCAACAGTTTTATGTTCTATAGTTTTAGGACTCGGTATCTTCAGTTTCTTGAGAATTATTAAGTGTATCTTCTATCTCTATGCTATCATAAAACTTTCTTGATAGGTTTAATAGTTTATCCAACTCTACTTTAGTCAGTATGTTACCTAATTTCACAAAAAAATCACTACTATTTATTTCTCTTGTTTTTAGTGCATCAACATCAAAATAATACAAAGCCAAATCTTCATATAAATTTATAACCTGATTATTTTGATTAACTAAGGCTAATTCTGTGTCTACAGCAAACTTAGTCAAATTACCTTTTTCAAAATCCTTTTTATTTTTAACATAGTCTATAAATAAGTTCTTTATTTGTTCCATAGGAGAATTTCCATGTGCTATCTTAAATTGTATTCTTGTTTCTTCATATTTTTTATTTTCAGAGTCCTCTGCTAAAATAGTCCCCATTCCAGCATTTTTTGAAAAAGAAATATCTTGGTTTCTCATGACTACACTTTTTATTTCAGATATGGATTTTATCTTTTTAAAAACATCAATTGGTCTACATATAACATCAGATTCTATAGTAAAATCTGCATTAAATTTTTGAAGATATTTTATCAATCTACTTAATCCTGTTGTATGATGTCTTCTTTCAATAACTAATATACAACACCATTGATTTGTTAATTTTTTAAATATAAAAGAGCCATGAGTTTTAAAACATAAATTTTCTCCCTTTGGAAGATTAGATTGTTTATATTCTCCTTCTGGATTTCTTGTTGGGAACGTTTCGTCCCTTTCTTTCCCAAGAATGAAATTTATTTTTAGACCTATTTTTTCATCTAAATTTTTCGGAAAGTCCCCCTTTCCCATATCTAAAGAAAGAAAACAATCCCCTACTTTTTTATATCTACTTCTACCACTTGTTCTATCATAATCTAAATTACTTATATCCCTTAATAGATAAAATATCCTATGGGCATTTAAATATTTTTTATGTCTTTTTTGCTTAACCCTTAAATTATATGCTAAGGTTTTTGTATTAATCTTCATAGCCATAAAAATAGGCTGTTTTTATGAATTATAAATTTATCGTTCATATATATATTTAAAAAGTTGAATTAAAAGCTATTGCTAAAAGTATTAATTAGTATAACCTAATTATTATTGATAGATATTCTTAATTAAATTAACGGTTGATTATCTATATTATCTTCTTCTTTGGTATCTGGGTTATCTCTTAGATATTCTACACCATTAACTCTTATTATATGATAACCTGGCAGAAGTCCTCTTCTTTGCATTGCTACTGCATCAGCTCTTGTAACAATTTTACCATCACTAAGCCGATAGTGAGTATTTGCTCCATTTGAGTCTTCTCTTCTTCCTGTAATTCTTAAGGGCATTTTTATTCCTCCTTTTTAATTATTCTTTTAGAATGAATAGTGTTTATAAACCTTTTTAATTTTTCTTTTGTCTCTTTTTTAATGCTTCCTCTCTGCTTAGGGTATCTTCCTCTTTAAACCCTCTACAGCAATCTCTACGACAATAATAATAATTATCTTCGAGGTCACTTTCGTATAAAACATAATAGCATTGTGGACAATATCTTTTATTTTTCATCTACATTTTCTACTATGGAATATTATCTTTTTATAATTATCTAAATCTTAAAAATTGTGCAAAACCAATAAAATCAACAAATTTATAAAAGTCTCATTATTCCAGAAACGGCTGAAAATGAAAAACGAAAAACAAACAAAAAAAGTAATTAAAGTTAGCAGGACTATGGTTTATAAAACTCTGCTTGGCTTTGCGTGTTTTGTATATCTGTTATTCGCAATCCTATGGTATTATTTATAGTTCTATCTTTAAGCAAAGATTTAAACACACATTCATAGGAAAATGAAAAATCTCTAACATTAGAGATAGTATGATTAAATTCAAAATCAGAAGGCAACTCACAATAAAAATTATGTTTATAAATAGTAAGAAGATAAACAGTAGGGCTTATAATAAGTATTAAAATAAAGATAATTATCAATATATCAATAACACCAAGACTAATCTCAAACTTACTATTAACTTTCATTTTTAATCACCAAGTTATATCAATGCATAATGTGTTAAATTTATTTAAACCTTTCTGAAAATTTTAAATAAACAAATTTATAACTATCTTCTTAGTAAGAAATCTCATGGAAAACCAAAAAGAATTTAAAGAAGAAAATATTGATAACCTTAAGAAAGAGGATGAAATGGCAAAAAAGAAAAAGAAACCTGTTAAAAAGAAAAAAGGAAAAATAAAAAAGTCTGGAAGTCATAAAAGAAAGAGGTAGATTTCATGAGATACCATGAAAAAATCTGCTCTATTTGTAGAGAATTTGGGGATACTTTAATTGGAAATGGGATTATTAATTCGTTTAAAGATTGTCCTTTAACATTAAGTCATTTAAGAGATATTAGAGAAGAGGATTATAAATATAAACCAGATGTTTATTTAATAAGATATTCTGATAAAAGATATATCACTTTTCAGGTATTAGCTTCACAAGGAAGAAAACCAAAAGAAATTGTGGGGGATATACTAAATGCTATCTTAACTTTTCATATTAAGATAGGTTATTTTATTGTATCCAACGACAAAGATTATCATAGAGTTAATAATTTACTAAAGATTTCATATTCAATATTAGAAGATATATATAAACTCAAAAAAGCAGAGGATTTACCTGACATGCAAGCTATATTAATAGATAATTATGCTAAAAAAAATAAGATAATGAGATTCCTTGAAAGAATTTCAAAAGAAGATAAATGGCTTGAATAAATTCATTTCTTCTTCAACTTAGCAATCCCTAATCTTAATCTAATAGCTTCAGAAATAAACTCAGCTCTAGAACGATAACCTTGGTTTGTTTTTTCTATAAAATCATCTATCTTTTTAGCTAAATCTTCAGTTATTGAAATATTAACATATCTTACCCTCATCTTGTTTTATACCCTTCATTTATAGGTAGTGGAAAGATTTATTAATGTCTTTTCATGCATAGGTACATGATAAAAAATAAGAAAGCTGGAGCAGGAATTGTAATCTTTATCATAATCTTATTAATCTTGTTAGGAATAGGAGCATATATCATTATTCAAAGTGGAGCTTTTGAAAAAGCTGTAGACCCTTGTGAAAGAGAGTTTCAAGATTGTAATCATAGATGTGGTGAAGGGATATTAAGTAGTGTTTGTAAAGAAAAATGTTCTTATAATTATAGAAGGTGTAAAGGATAAAAATGGAAAAAGAACAGAAAAATTTAATTATTGGGCTTGTAATCGGAGCAATTATAATTCTTGTTATAGTTTTAATATATAATAATTCTATTGGACAAACAAATCAAAATAGAGATGATTCTTCTTCTGCTCAATCTTCTTTAGAAGAATGTGAAGATGTACAAGTTCCTTATCAAGATACTGAAACATATTGGGATAAAGAATTATATATTGGTGAGGAATGTAATATGGTGCCTTTAACATATTCTAAAAACCTTATTGAGTGCGATACTACGATGATAGCATATATTAATGCAAATAATATGGAGTGTATTATAACAAATACAGATACAAAATCAGGTAATTTTGTTGTTAGTTATGGATTTAAGTGTGCTTCTTCTACTGGAGGAGAAAATTGGGCTTGTTATGATGGTGAAAAAACATTATATATTTCTTCAGGAGCTTCACAATCAGTTAGTGGGAGATATTCAGATATAGATTCAGAAGAATGTTTTTGTAATGTTGAACCTGCTGAAAAACAAGTTTGTAAAGATATTACAAAATATAGAGATGTTCAAAAAACCAGAATGGTAACAAAATATAGAACTGAAACTGTTTGTGATTAAATTCTAATTCTTACCATAAATCTTGTCATAATTTAAACTGTATCTTGCTAATTTTCCTCTTTTTCCTTTTTGTTTTTTTAATGGTTTATTAGATGTTCTTTTTATTAAAATTTTTTTTCTCAACAAGATTCTTAAATATTTTCTAACAGTAGGGTAAGAAAAGTCAGTTTTTTTCATAATTTCATACGGAGACATCTGTCCACCTTTCTTATGAATTATTACTATAATGCTCTTTTCTTTTGAAGTTAGATTTGTTGTCATTTTATTATTTCTTTAAATAAATTACAAATTTAGATTTAAGCATTTCTTTTTTAGTTTGATTTTTTGGATTAATAACAAGAACTACTTTACTCTGTTTTTTTAACCCTAATTTAACAACCATTTTCTTAGGAATTTTAATAGAAACTTGTCCTGCGGATTTATTATAAACGACTTTTTTTTCTTTTAACAATTCGTCTTGTTTATTAGAAAGAAGCTTTTTCACCTCGTTAAACATTTTTTTGTCTTCCATTTTAGTCTATCTATTTATATATAGATTAAATAGCCTATTTAAACGTTTGCGCACTCAATCAAGCGCTTTTTAAAATAAATAAATTTATAAATGCTAAAATATAACCATGAGAATATTTAGGCTAAATATTTTAGCCTAAAGAAGCAATTAACAAGGTCATGAGACTTGCTTAATACGCTGTAGGGGTTAATAAGTTTTATGGGAACTTATTAATCATTTAATTAAATAGGAGAAAAATGAAAATTCAAATACATAATAATAACATTGATAATTATTGGAATAGCGATTATCTTTATTCTCAAACTAATGAAGAGATTAAAAGAATTAAAGGCTGAATTGAAAACCTCAGAATCTAAATGCAAATCTGCTTTTGTTAAATTTGGCAAGAGCTTTGAACATTTTGTTCCATTTATTAAAAACTTTCCAGGAGATAGAGAAAAAACAGTTTTCTTAGGAATGCCAATAGATTTTATTTGTTTTGATGATGATTATATTAAATTCATTGAAGTTAAAACAGGAAGCTCTGCTCTTTCTCCTAAACAAAATAAGATTAAGAAGATGATTGAAAATAATCAAGTTAAATTTGAAGAAGTGAGATATTAAAATGGCAACTCAAAATAAATTAACATACTCACAAAATTGGCCAGCATATGACCGAGCTCAAACAAATGAAAAGATTATTTTTATGAGATTATTGCATGATTTATGCTCTCAAATTGAACAACCAAAATATAATTTTGGCAGACCTCAACTTCCTTATTCAGATATGATTTTTGGAATTGTTATGAAAATGTATTCTACTTTTTCATACAGAAGATTTATGAGTGATATGAAAATAGCAAAACAAATGAAATTAATTAATAATGTTCCTTGTTATGCAAGTCTTAGTAACTTTATGAATAAGAGGGAATTAACGCCACTTTTAAAAAAATTAATTCAGATAAGTTCTTTACCTCTGAAAGAAGTAGAAACAGATTTCGCAATTGATAGTTCAGGATTTTCTACTTCCAGATTTGCAAGATGGATGGACTATAAATGGGGTAAAGAAAGAAAATATAAAATTTGGTTAAAAGTACATCTTTGCTCTGGAGTAAAAACAAACGTAATCACAGGAGTTCAAATAACTGAACGTAGAAGACATGATATCAAAGAATTACCTTGTTTGATTAAACAAACAGCTGAAAACTTTGATTTACAAAAAGTTTCATGCGATAAAGCATATTCAAGTAAAAAAGTTTTAGAACTTATTGATAAAGAAAATGCTGTTCCCTTTGTTTTATTTAAATCAAATGTAATCGGAAGAGCAAGAGGTTCTGGAATTTGGAGAAAAATGTATCTTTATTTTATGTATAATCAAGAAGAGTTTATGAAGCATTACCATAAAAGAAGCAATGCTGAATCTGTTTTTCATATGATTAAAACTAAGTTTAAGGAACAAATAAAAAGTAAAAAACAAACAGCTCAAATCAATGAACTTCTTTGTAAAATTCTTTGTCATAATTTTTGTGTAGTTATTCAAGAAATTTGCGAGTTAGGTATTACTGCAGCAATAATAACTAAGAACAAGATTTCTATTTAAAAAGTCATGTGATAGGACTACTTTTTAAACAAAGCCGTTATATCTTAATAAAACCCATTGCTAAAGCAATTATAAAACCAATTAATCCTATTAATCCTAATCCAATTGCAGAAACTTTTGCAATTGTTGTAAATTCTTTTTTATCTGGCTTTTTCATAAGATGCCAGACTCTTACACACTGCTTTGTAAATGATTTTAAGCTGAACATTTTTGTTTTATTATTTAACTCATATCTTATAAATATTTAAGCTGTGTTGATGAGTAGCTTAAGCTTTTCATCTGTATAACTTTATGTTTTATAAACTATTGATATAAGAATTATTAGAAAAAAGGGTTTTTAAATTTACTCCAAGAACTCAATCCCTAACTCATCAGAGATTTCCATTTGTCTTTGAATTTCAGGAGGCAATTCTCCTCCTTTAATCTGAGAACTTTGAACTCCTGTAATTATAATCATAACTCTGATTGATTTTTCCATTTCTGGAGAAAGTTGAGCTCCCCAAATCATTTTTGCATCTGGACTTAATTTATTTCCTACTGCTGAGATAATTTCTCTTGCTTCATCTAAACTCATATCATTTCCACCAATAATATTTACTAAAGCCCCAGTGGCATTTGAAATATCTACATCAAGCAAAGGATTTGTTATTGCTTTTTCTACTGCTTCTTCTGCTCTTTTAGCTGAGTCTGATTCTCCCATACCAATTAAAGAAACTCCTCCATTAGACATTACTGCTTTAATATCTGCAAAATCAAGATTGACTAATCCAGATTTTGTTACAAGTTCTGTTATTCCTTTAACAGCATTTGTTAGAATTTCATCTGCAACTTTAAATGCAGTTTGTAAAGGTAATTCTGGTGCAATTTCTAATAATTTATCATTAGGAATAACAATTAAAGTATCTACCAAAGATTCCATTCTTTCTAAACCATACTCAGCACTTTCAATTCTTTTTTTCCCTTCAATAGTAAAAGGGAGTGTTACAATTCCTATAGTTAAGGCCCCTTGTTTTTTTGATAATTGTGCAACAACCGGTCCTGCTCCTGTTCCTGTTCCCCCTCCTAAACCACAAGTAATGAAAACCATATCTGCTCCCTGTAATGCTTTTTTAATTTCTTGTTCAGATTCATGAGCTGCTTCTTCTCCAACTTTTGGATTGCCTCCTGAACCAAGCCCCATTGTTAACTCTTTTCCAATCAAAATCTTATAATCTGCATTTGTATAAAGCAAATCTTGTGCATCAGTATTAATTGTGATAAATTTTCCTCCTTTAATCCCTATTTCTCTCATTCTGCTAACAGTGTTTCCACCAGCTCCTCCAATTCCAAATACTTTTACTTTAGAACTTTGTTTTTTAAGAAGTTCTTCTAATTCTCTATCTATTTCTTCAACTTCTGGGTTTTTACTAAAAATAGGAGTTGAAGGAGTTTCCATTGGAATTTCTTTGACAGGTTCTCTTAATGAATCAGTAATCGGAGTATCTGAGAATGAAGTTGTTTCTTGAGAAGTTTCCTGTGATGTTTCAATACTTTCATTACTAAACCCAGATTGATCTTCTTGCCTTGGAGATTCTTCTTTATCTCTTTGATAGTCCTGACTTGAATATTCATCCCCTTCATAATCTTCCATTCCTGAGAAAACTTAAATTAATATTTAAAGATTGTTGCGTTTTTATCGTTGTTTTGTAGTATTCGCTTCTCCAACCTCAAAATCAAAACCAATCATATCTTTAAACTTTTGATTAAACATTTTAACTAAAGGTTTAATCTTTTCATCATTAAAAATTACTTTCTTGTTTTTTTCATCTATATTAAATTCAAATCTTTGTTTAAAGAAAAAGTCCTGAAGTGAGTTTATTTTATCATTAGTATTATCAATCTTTTTTATTATTTTAAAATCATAATTTATTTCTTTTCCTGCTAAAGGATTGTTAAAATCAACAATAACTCTTCCTCCTGAAACAGATAAGACTTTTGCTATATGATTATCTAATTGTAAAACCATTCCAGGAACAGGATTTATATTTTTTTCTTTGAAAACTCTCATAGGAATTGTTTTAATCATTGAAGGGTCTCTTTTTCCAAAAGCTTTTTCAGGAAGAATATGAATTGAGTATTTTTTTCCAATCTCTTTTCCTTCAAGTTCATCATCAAAACCTTTTAAGAGCATTTGGTTTCCTACAGAAACAACAATTGGTTCAATATTTTTTATATCTATCTCTGAATTCATTTGTTCAGCTTCTTTCTTATTTGTTGTATCAAAGATTTCATCATTTGCTTTTCCTGTAAATTCTATTTCAATGAAATCGTTTTTTTGGATTTTTGCCATGATAAATTGTTGTTTAGGTGGTTTAAAAAGTTTTATAAACGCATTTTTGATTTATGACTTATGGCTTTTAAATTAATTCAGGCTACACAAGCAAGACCTGGAACCACTATTTTAATTGATGGGGTTGCATGTGTTATTAAATCTAATGATATTAGTAAAACAGGAAGACATGGACATGCTAAATGTAGAATTGAAGCTGTAAGTGTTTTAGATGGAAAAAAGAAAGTTTTTCTTACAGGAGGGCATGATAAACTTGAATGCCCTATGATTAGTAAAAAGAAAGCTCAAGTATTATCTGTTATTGGAGAAAAAGCAAGTATTATGGATTTAGAAAGTTATGAAACAATTGAATTACCAATACCTGAAAAATTAAAATCTGAAATTAAAGATGGAGATCAAGTAGAATATTGGGATGTTGAAGGTGTTAAAATAATTAAAAGGAAGACATGAGATGGGAAAAAATTTAGAAAAGGCATTAGGAACTAAACCCTTAGTTTCAAAAGAAAGAATACCTATAGAAACAGAAGATAATGGACTTAGAGATTTTGTAGATTTGAGTTCTAAACAAATTATTTACTTATTTTCTGCAGAAGTATTAACATCTATTCCAGGCATTACTTTGGGTTGGTTAGCTTACAGAGGAATAATTGAAGGAATAAATTATCTTAAATAAAAAATGGCAACAAAATTACCTGCAACACAAGCAAGATTATTTAAAAACATTTTTGTTTGCAAACATTGTAAAGCAAAGATACGAGCAAATCCAAGAAAAATCTTAGAACAAAAAATTAGGTGCAGAAAGTGTTTAAAAAAAGCTTTTAGACCTATTAGGAAGAAATAATAAAACTGATATCTTAAAAAACATAACGAGATAACTATTGAGATTAAGCTTTAAAGAACAGAGGGGTATAATTAATATTTTAAAAAATAAAAAGAGAGGCAGAAGAGAAGATTAAGTTACTCATCTTCAAAACTTAAAATATTTAAAAGTAATAAGTTAAACAAAGAATAAAAAAATGGCGTTTTACATGTATGACATAACTTTTTTAGTGTTATTTAGCTTAGGGGTTGCTTATTTTCTTTGGAAAAGGAAAAAAAATCTTAAAAGAGAAGGATTAATGTATCTTTATAGAACTCAATTAGGAATAAAATTTATTAATTATGTTGGTGGAAAATATAAAAAGACCCTTAGAGTATTAAGTTATGCTGCTGTTTTTTGTGGATATTGTTTAATGGCTAGTATGGTTTATTTTTTGTTTTATATAATGAAAATTTATCTTTTTAGTCCTGAAATTGTTAGATTAATAAAAATTCCTCCTTTAATGCCTTTAATTCCTTATTTGCCTTCTTTATTTAAAATAGATTTTTTGCCTCCATTTTATTTTACTTACTGGATTATTGCAATTGCTGTTATTGCTCTTTTCCATGAATTTGCCCATGGAATTTTTGCAAAAAGATATGGTATTAAAATTAAAACAACAGGGTTTGGTTTTTTAGGTCCTTTTTTAGCTGCATTTGTAGAACCTGATGAGAAACAAATGCAAAAGAAAAGTAAGTTTCAGCAAATAACTGTTCTTTCAGCAGGAACATTTACTAATTTAGTATTGGCATTTTTATTCTTTTTATTGCTTTCTGGATTTTTTGCTTTAACTTATTCTCCTGCAGGTGCCATGTTTAATACTTATGTAACAGGAGCAGTTGGCATTAACACTATAAGTATGATTGGAGGAATGGCTGTTGATAACCCAACTAATCAAGGAATTATTGGTTTAATTAATAAAAACAATATAACAAATGACTTGGTTTTAGGCAGTAATGAAAATTCTTTGAATTTTACAAAAATTACTGCTGGTGGTAAAACTTATTTTATTACTGTGGATATTTTAAAAGAACAATTAGAAGAAGATGTAACTAATGTTTTCTTATACCAAGATTTCCCTGCTATTAATTCTGGATTAAGAGGGGTAATTATTGAAATTGATGGAAAAGAAGTCAAAACCCATGAAGATTTATCTTTGCTTTTAGAAAATTATAACCCGGGAGAGGAAATAAATATTAAAACAAAAGAAGATGGAGAAATTTTTGAATATAAATTTAATTTAGGTGAAAACCCTAATAAAATAGGAAAACCAATGATTGGAATTGGATATGCAACTTCTCAAAGAGGCGGGCTTGTGGGAAGAGTAGCAGATTTTTTTAATTTCTTTAAAAAACCAGCAACTTATTATGAACCTATGTTTAATGCAGAACTTATTATTTTTATTTATAATCTTATTTGGTGGCTTGCTTTAATTAATTTCAGTGTTGCTTTGATTAATATGTGGCCAGTTGCAATTTTTGATGGTGGAAGAATGTTTATGCTTACAGTCTGGGCAATAACTGGAAGTGAAAAGTTTGCTCAAACTGCATTTAAAATCATGACTTATTTAATCTTAGGGGCTTTGTTAGCTTTAATGTTTGGCTGGTTTAGTGCTATTTTTTAGAAATAGCAAAGAGTTTTTAAATTAAAAGAATAATTCTTAGATAATGGAAAGTATAAAACAAAAATTAGAAAAACAAGGACATAGGTTTTCTGGAGAACATTGTGCTGTTAAAATATGCAGATGGACAAGAAAATCATTAATAGATAATGGAGAATGTTATAAAAGCAAGTTTTATGGAATAGATTCTTACAGATGTTGCCAGATGTCTCCTTGGCTTGAATGTCAAAATAAATGTTTACATTGCTGGCGTCCTATTGAATTTGATTTTAAAATTAAAGGAAAAATTAACAGCCCTCAACAAATTATTAAAGATTGTATTGAACAACAACAAAATCTACTTTCTGGATTTAAAGGTAATTCTAAAATAAATCTTGAAAAATTTAAACAAGCTCAAGAACCAATGCAATTTGCAATAAGTTTAACAGGCGAACCAACTCTTTATCCTAAAATTGGAAAACTTATTTCTGAACTAAGAAAACAAGGAAAAACAAGTTTTTTAGTAACTAATGGTTTATGCCCTGATGTATTAAAGGAAATGTCAGAAAAAAATTGTCTTCCAACTCAATTATATATTTCTTTAAATTATCCAAATAAAGAATTGTTTAGAAAGATTACAAAAAATAAACAAAAAGATTCCTGGGAAAAGTTTAATCAGAGTTTAGACTTAATGAAAGATTTGAAAACCCGGAGAGTTCTGAGAATGACTTTAATTAGAGATTTAAATATGAAAGATAAATATGTTGAAGAGTATGTTAAATTAATAAAAAAAGCTCTTCCTGATTTTGTTGAGATAAAGGGTTATATGTCTGTTGGCTTTGCTCGGCAGAGATTAGGATATGATAAGATGCCAAGCCATGAAGAAATAAAAGATTTTGCTAATAAGATTGTTAAAAAGTTAGGTGAAGGATATAAGATTTTAGATAAACATGAATTCTCAAGAGTTGTGTTGGTTGGGAGAAATAAGGGGATAATGAAGATTAGAGAGGGAGAGGTTTAGAAAAATTGTGTTATAAACTTAATCCAACTATATACTAGCACAAGCAAGATGGCAAGGAGTATAGCACATATCACTCTGATCCAAAAAAATTTTCTATTACAGATTAATAACCACGTAAAAAATCCACTAATGATTCCTATTATCAATAAATCTAGATTATTATTAAGTATAGTCAACAAACTTTCCATCTTCTACAAAAAAATTATCCCCTCCATTGTCAAAGCAGTGAAACGAATTCCAACAGGGATGGTCAGTAGGGCTGAAATTAAAGACATATGTTCTCTTCCTGTTCCTGAAGCAATTGTTAAGGCAACTTCTGTGCCTTTAATTTTTCCTTGAAGTTTTTTATGGATTTCATTTTTTAAATCCATTACTCTAGAAGAACTTATTTCTATAAACTCAAAATCTTTTTCAGATTTAAACTGTTTTGCAAAATTATCTCCAATTAAAATTATCTTATCCCATTCTCCTCGCTTAATTACTCCTGCTACCTGACTCCAAGTTCCTTTTCCTGATGACAATAATGCCACTAATTCCATAAACCTGAAACATTAATTAAATTTATAAGTTTATATGTGGTTTAATTATTATAATATCACTATCTTATAAGCATAGGAAGATACTCAGATGAGAAGATTTAGCTACTCATCAACTCAGCTTAAAAATATAATAAGATATTGATAAAAAATAAAATGAAAGACATACCTTTAAATGAAATAACATTGAGAAAATATGAAAAACCAGCAGGTTTAGAAAAGAGAGAGCTTGTTAGAAAAATATGTTTGTCTTTGGGTTTGCTTCAGCTTGGAGACTCTCGAGATATTATTGTAGATATTCTTATGGTATTGACTGATGCAAATAAAGGTAGAGAAAGATTAAGTAGTGAGGAAATTGGAAAACGAAGTGAGGAATCAAGAAAAAAATATAGTTTAGAAACAAAAGGTTTAGCTGAAAGCAATATTAGAAGACAATTAAAAAGACTTAGAGATGCTATGTTTATTGAAAAATCTGAAAATAAATATTATTTAGCAGAACATGCTTGTTTAAAAGAAATATTTGAAAATAGCATTGAAAAATTTATTATTCCTCAAACTATTGAAAGAATTAAAGAATATTTAGATGAGTTAGAGAAGGAATAGGTCTTTCAAGCCCATTATCTTAATATCTTAGAATTGTAAATATTACTAATACTAAATAAAAAACCCTATCAGAATTACAATTACATCAAATATAAAAAATAAAAATAAAAAAGTTTACTTCTTTCTTCTTTTTCTTATTTTCTTTTTCTTCTTTTTAATTCCTCTTTCTGTTCTTTTAATACTTTTTTTAATTCTCTTTATTTTTGAACCTTCTTTTTTCTCTCTTCCGATTTCTCTTTTAAGAGAATTAAGCTGTGTAATCTCTCTTCTAAGCTTTTTTATTTTAGCACCAACTTGTTTTGTAGTTAATTTTTTTGCCATTTTTTCAACCTCCTTTCACCTTTTTTTAAAACTTCTTTTTTTGATTAAATCTTTTTTTAAAAGATTTAAATTAATATCGAAATGAGAATATTTAAATGTTTCTTAGGTTTTTATACCCTCTCTTTTTACTCTTTTAATTATTCTAAACTTTTCTTCTGCAAAACTTAATATTTTTTGAATATTAGACTTGAATAAAAACAATAGTTTTAAAAACTATAAATTGAATGATTTAATATACTGTTGACTACATCCCTAATGCTTATTTTCTGAGCAAAGGTGCATAGGTAGGAGGTATTAATAAGGAAGATAATAACTAATATCTTATAATCATAGGACGAGATGTTCTACTGAGATTAAGTTATCCTCATCTCCAAAACTTATTAGGCTTAATAAATTCCAGAAAAAATAAAAATGGCAAACGACGAAGAGAAATTTTTAAAAGCAATAGAAAAAATCAAGGCTACTGAGAAGAAAGTGAATTTTGATCAAACTGTAGATTTGATTGTGAATTTAAAAGAATTTGATGTTAGGAAAAATGCTTTTAATTTATTTATTCAGGTTCCAAATAAGGTTAAAGACAAAAAAATTGCCGGATTTTTTGAAAAAAAATCTGATTTAATTGATACTATTAAAAAAGATGACTTTGTTAAATTTAAAGAAAAAAAAGATATTAAAAAATTAATTAAAAAATATGATTTTTTTATTGCTAATGCTAGTTTAATGCCAGCAGTTGCTACAACTTTTGGAAGAATTTTAGGTCCTGCTGGAAAAATGCCATCACCTCAATTAGGAATTTTGCATTCTGAAGATGAAAAAATAATAAAGGATACTGTTAATAAAATAAATTCTAGTGTTCGGATAATTGTAAAAGAGCCAAGTATAAAAATTGGAATTGCAAAACAATCTTTAACCAATGAACAAATTATGCAAAATGCTATTTCTGTTTATCATAAGATTTTAGAATCTTTGCCAAGAAAAAAAGATAATGTTAAAAATGTTAAAATTAAATTAACAATGGACAAACCTGTTCTTGTGGAAATTTAAAATGGAAACTGCAATGATTAAACCAACTAATATCTCCCAAAAATCTGAAGAGAGAACTGCTGGAAGTAAAGATATAAAAGAAAAACTAATACCTCATAAAAGTTCGGGTGAGCAGAAGAGTAGCTTAAGCGGAAAATCAGATATTGATAAAGATAAAATAAACAAAAAATTAGAAGTCAGTAATAAAGAAGAAACTGAAACTCATAAAGCAAAAGCAGAAACAGTAAAAAAATTAGCTGAGAAAATAAAAAATTCTAAAACCCTTATGATAGTTTCAATTAAAAATCTTCCTTCAAAACAATTTCAAGACATTAAAAAATCTCTTAGAGGTAAGGCAGTGGTTAGAGTTGCTAAAAAAAATATTATGTTAAGAGCAATTAAAAAGTTTGGAAAAGAATCTCTTTTGCCTTTGGAAAAACAAATTCAAGAAAATTCTGCTTTTGTGATTTCAGATATTGAAGGATTTGAATTAGCTGGAATTTTATCCAAAGAAAAGACTCCTTCTTCTGCAAAAGCAGGACAAATAGCTCCTGAAGATATTGAAGTTAAAGCAGGACCAACTAGTTTAGTTCCGGGCCCTGCAATTAGTGAATTAGGTGCTTTAGGAATACAAATATCCATTGAAGAAGGAAAAATTTCAATTAAAGCACCAAAAGTAATTATTAAAAAAGGTGCTGAGATTAACGAAAGTGCTGCTTCAATATTACAAAAATTAGATATTCATCCATTTAATGTAGGATTAGAACCTATTGCTATCTATGATGTTCAAACAGAAAAAATATATTCTAATATTAAAATTGATTCTGAAGAAACAATTGAAGAATTAAAAACTGCAGCAGGTAAAGCATTAGGATTTGCTCAAAAAATTATATATTATTGTAAAGACACAATTGGGTATTTTTTAGGTAAAGCTAATAGTGAAGAACAGGCTTTAGCTAAACTTAAACCTAAAGAGGAAAAAGTAAAAGAGAAAGAAGAACCTACTACTGATATCTCATCTGAAAAATCAATAACAGATATCGAGGAAGAAAAAAATAATAAACCTATATCTAATAAAAATTTAAGTGATGAAAAGAATAGCTTAGGTGATGAATCACAAGATACTAAGGAAGAGAAAGAAGAAACAGATACTAATAAATTAAATCCAATGGAGGAAAAATAATGGAATATGTATATGCAGCATTGCTTTTGCACAAGTTAGGCAAACCTGTTGATGCAGAAAGCATCACAAAAATTATGCAGGCAGCTGGTGCACAAGTAGATGAAAGCAAAGTTAAGAGTCTTGTTGCAAGTTTAAAAGATGTAGACATAGACAAAGAACTTGAAACTGCAGTTATAGCAAGTGCAGCACCAGTAGCTAGTGGAGAAGCTTCTGTAAAAGAAGTTGAAGCACCTAAGGAAGAAAAAAAAGAAGCTGCTGCTGAAGGTTTGAGTGCTCTATTTGGTTAATTAGTTTTTCTTTTATTTTTAAAACTAAATAGAGATGAACCTAATGATAATTGGATTCTATTTTATACCCTACTTCTTAATATCTCTTTTCACCTTAAAGTTCTTTACTTCTCATCTTCAAGGCTCTAAATTTTATAAGATACTAGTTTAACTATCTTAAAGAATTATTTTTTATTTAGGTTAAAAAATTTTATCTTTCTTAAGCCTGTCTAATTCTTCAAGAACTTTTTCAAAAGTTTCTATTTGTTCTGGAAATTTCATATTAGATATTATCTCATCTCTATTAAACCAAGAACATTGCATTAGCTCCTCTTTATTTGGACATATTTCTTCATCTTCACCTATAAATTCTACAAACCAAATTGTTTGGTATTGTCCTTCACAGCCTTTTTTTTCTTTGATTTTATCTGGAAAAAGATAAGTGTGTTCGGTTTTACTTTTACTTAAAATCTCAAACCTATTTGTTCCAAGCTCTTCTTCTAATTCTCTTTCAACTGCAAATCTATGTGTTTCTCCAAGTTTTAATCCTCCTTGAGGAAATGCCCAAGAACCTTCTGGCCAATCTTTACCAGACATCATGAGAAATTTATCTCCTTTAAAAATAACTGCAGAAATAGCTTGTCTTAATCTAATTGTTTTAAACTCCCCTTTTTTTTCTTCCATCTCTTTTAATCAATCTTTGTGATTTTTAATAATATATGTGATGTATTACTAAGGGTCTTATAATTTCGATAAACTACTTTGAGTAAGAATTCTATAAGAAGTTTTTTATATATGGGAAATTTTAAAAAGATATGAATAAAATTATTCTTATTTCATGCGTAAGTAAAAAATTACCTTACAAAATAGAGGCTAAGAATCTATATGTTAGTCCTTTATTTAAATATAATTTAAGATACGCTCTTTCCTTAAACCCTGATAAAATTTTTATTCTTTCTGCAAAATATGGATTAGTTGATTTAAAATCAGAAATTGAACCTTATAATAGAACCCTGAATAAAATGAAAAAACAAGAAATAAAAGGATGGTCCAACAAAGTGATTAATCAGTTAAAAGAAAAAACAGATTTACAAGAAGATGAATTTATTTTTTTGACAGGAGAAAGATACAGGAAATTTTTAATTCCTCATATTAAAAATTATAAAATTCCTATGCAGGGATTGAGCATAGGTAATCAACTAAAATATTTAAAAGAAAGCCTGGAGAAAAAAGAAATTTGTGAACAACTTCATAAGATATTTAATAGTTCAAAAAGAATTAGTTTTCCTTTTAATGAGGGGGAAATCCCGCTTAACGGAATATATATCTTATTTGAAAAAGGAGAAAAAGCTCACGAACGAGACAGAATTGTTAGAATAGGAACTCATACAGGTGAAAATCAATTAAGATCAAGGATTAAACAACATTTTATTCATGAAAATAAAGACAGGAGTATTTTTAGAAAAAATATTGGAAGGGCTATATTAAATAAAAATAAAGATGATTTTATTAAACAATGGGAAATTGATTTAACAACAAGAGATTCAAAAGATAGATTTTCTAATTTAATTGATTTTGAAAAACAAAAACAAATTGAAAAACTTGTGACAAAATATATACAAGAAAATTTCAGTTTTGTTGTGTTTGAAATTGAAGATAGAGATGAGAGATTGGAATTTGAATCAAAGATGATCTCAAGTATTTCATTATGTGGGGAATGCAAACCTTCTTGTGATTGGCTTGGAAATTATTCGCCAAAAAAGAAAATAAAGGAGGGTGGATTATGGTTAGTAAATGAATTATATAAAGAGCCCTTTAGTAAAGGAGAATTAGAAAAGTTGAAGGGGATTTTAGGTATTTGATTATTGATAGTCTTATAAATGAGAGTACTTACCTTTATACTATAAGAGATTTAAATTGGATAACCTGGATAATAAGTGTTTTTTGGGAAATATGGCGAGGTTCGATTAGTGCAGAAAAAAGAATTCAGGTTTTAAAAGATATAAAGTTCCAAAAATAATTCTCATAATAACCTTTAAAAATCACTTATTATTAGCATATTTATGCCTCCGTGCGACGAAATTATTTTTTTATCTGCCCATGCTATATATTAAATCACTATAATCTTTAAGAATAGTTTTATTTAATCAATCTTATGACTATGGAGAACCCTGATGAAGTATACGGGAGATTTTTTGGAATTAATTATAATAAAGTTGATAATACATATCTTTTTTCTAGAGGGTGTGATACAGGATCTATTGAAGAGATATCTTGTTCAACATTTCCAAAATTACTTAGTGTATTAGTAAATAGATTAGAATCTAATTTAAAAACAGATTGTTTTGATGATCAAGAGATAGAACCTCAAGAAGTTTCTTTTGAACAAAATGCAAGGAAAAAATTAAAAAAACAAGAAATTGGGGCAATTGAAAAAATTGTGAATACTTATAATAAATATGAACAAGCACGCAGAGTTATTCAAGATATAAGAGGAAAAACTGAGAATTACAAAAATAACAAAAACATTTAAAAGCATAATGTTTTATGTTTCTATAGGTAAAAAACACCTAAACTTTATAACATTGTAAGGTTAAAATAACACTTGCCTCCGTGCGACAATGGTACTCGAGCTGGCTTGAGACCAGTGCCCTTTGGGCTTCCCGGTTCGATTCCGGGCGGGGGCGTTTTTAATTATTATTTCTATCAGATTTCCAATTTTGTAGTTATTTTCGAGAGAGTTTTTATAAGAAATTCTAAGATTCTGCACCCCTCAAGTAGCAAGCAACTTTTAAAAACCTAAATCTCCTTATTATATTAATAAAATCACGGCGTTATTCTATTTCTAACATTATGGGGCAATGATCAGAACCAAGAATCTCTTTTAATATTCTACTTCCTTTTAATTTGCTGATTAAGTTTTGACCAATAACAAAATAATCAATACGCCAACCAATATTCCTTTCTCTTGCATTATTTCTGTATGTCCACCAAGTATAATGCCCTTCATCAGAAATAAACATTCTAAATGTATCAACATAACCTTGACTCAAAAATGAATCAAACCAAACTCTTTCATCTTTTGTAAATCCTGCATTATTCTTGTTTTGTTTTGGATTTCTCAAATCTATCTCCTTATGAGCAACATTAAAATCTGAGGCAATAATAACAGGTTTCTTTTTTTCAAGATTTTTACAAAATTCTAAAAACGCTTTATTGAAATTCAGTTTGAAATCTAACCTTTTTAATTCTCTATGTGAATGTGGAAAGTAAGCATTTATTAAAAAATAATCCCTAAACTCTAAAGTAAGAACTCTTCCTTCCTCATCAAATTTTTCTATACCAATTCCTTCTATTATGGATATAGGCTTTATTTTTGTATAAACTGAAACACCACTATATCCTTTCTTTTTTGCAAACAAATGATATTCTTGATAATCACCAATTTCTGACAATTTTTTTGGAATTTTCTCTTTTGAAGATTTAACTTCTTGAAAACAATATATATCTGCTTCTTTCTTTCCCATAAAATCAGCGAGTCCTTTTTTTACACAAGCATTAAGTCCATTTACATTCCATGACACAATTTTCATTAGAACCCATAAGAATCAGAACATTATAAAATAATTGGTTTATTTTCAAATATGTTTCTTTATTCTTTTAATAAGTGTAATAAGGTAGTCTCACCTCGGTTGAGGCATAAAACTTCCGCACCTTTCCATTAGCAAGCAGGTTTTAAAAACCTTAAATCTCTTTGTTATATCAATAAATAATAATGGCGTTATTATTTTTCTGAATGCTAGGTGGGGTGTTCTACTCTTTCATATACAAGTACTTTGTTTAGAAAATTATTTAAGGCTTTCTTTATTTAATTAAATGAAAAAAAATTAAAAATGCTTAAAAAAAAGATTTATTTTTTTGTGGGAATATTTGTGGTTTTGTTCTTGGGGTATTTTTTTGTAACTAATTTTCAAAACAGGGCTATAACTGGAAAAACAGTTTATGAAGCGCCTTCTATTTTAAATGAATATCTTGATTTTTGGGATTGCGAACATGATGGATATTTTTGGTGGAACGATTTATGTCATACTGAACCTGAACTTATTTATTCTATTAATCCTTACTTTAAAAAAGATCTTAAAAAACTTTTAGAACAAAATTCTGAAGAATTCCCATCTTATCCTGAAGATTCTTTTGCTTGGTCATATAGAGACTTTTTTACATACCCTCCAATTTCAAAAAAAATAACTCCTTTTAGAAGAATTTTTTCTTTAAAAGATGGATCTTACTATGGGACTACAAAGATATATTTATTTGATTTTGATATTTCTTCTTTAATAAATATAAAAAACGAAGAAGATATTAAATTAAGAAGAAGAGTATTAATAGAATATATTTGGAAAGGAAAAGGATTACCTCAAGGGATTCCAAACAAAATAGAGAAAAATATTAAAGATGATATATGCAAGAATTGTGGAAATTTAAAACAAACAGATAATTTAATTATAAAAATGGATTATGGAGTTAATTCTATTGGTTATATTTTTCACCCTGTAAAAAGCAATAATAAATTAATGATTTATCACCAAGGGCATTCTCTAGAGCGCTTTCCTGCTTATGATGATTTAGAATCTATTAAATTTCTTTTAGAAAATGGATATACTGTTTTAGGTTTTGCAATGCCTTTACATGGAGGAAATAATCAACCAGAAATTAATGGTGTAAGATTTGTAGACCATTCTAATTTTTCTTTAATAGAAAATAAGAATTTTTCATCATTAAAATTCTTTTTAGAACCAATTTATGTTTCTTTAAATTATATAGAAAAAAATTATGATTTTGATAGCATTTCTATGATGGGGCTTTCTGGTGGGGGATGGACAACAACATTTTATTCTGCTATTGATAAAAGAATTGATAAAAGCTATCCAATTGCAGGTTCTTTACCTTTAATGTTTATTTCTTCAAGAGATTATGAACAAACAATTCCAGATGCATATGGATTAATAACTAATTATTTGAGTTTATATATTATGGGCTCTCATAAAAGAAAACAAATACAAATCTTAAATAAAAAAGATACTTGTTGTTTTCAAGGAGATATTTATACTCTTTTTCCTTATGAAAAAGATGTACAAAACGTTTTGCTTAATTTAGGTGGAAAATTTGAAGTTTATATAGATGATAATGATAAACATTCAATAACAAAAAACACACTAAATAAAATACTAAAAGAAGAGTTAACTCCTAATACAATAAAAGGGTTATAGATGATTCTAACACAAACTAAAATACTCATATGCTAGTGAGGTATTTTGATTTAGAAGTATTTAAATAATATTTTTTCTAAAATAATATATGGAAAAAAAGAAGTTATTAGTTTTATTAATTATGATAACAATGGTTGTAATTATTTTTATTCTAGCAAATATTGCTAAAGAAACTCCGGAATATGTAATGCCCACAGAAGACCGGATAACAGGTAATGTAATTTATGAAGAACCCCTTACTTTAGAGCAATTAAAACAAGGAGTGAACTTAAGTGGGGGATGGAATGTATTTAAATGGACTAATGAATTATATGATCCAATTCCTGCTCAAGAAGCTTTAGAATCATTAGCAGATAATTATTTTTATGCTTATGATTATGCTGCTCAGAAATTTTTCTTTAATCCTTACCAAAAGTTGGCAGATTATAAAAATCAAGGATATTATAAAAATAGAACTTTTGATAAATTAGAACCCGGAAAAAAATATGCTGTATATATGATAAAAAATAAGATAAAATTACAATATGAAATTCCTGAATTTGAGGAAGAGGATGAAATTGAAGAATTAAGAGAAGAAAAAGGTTTACTAAATGAAGTTTGGTTTTGGATAATTTTAATAGTAATAATAATTATATTATATAAGAAGAAAATTTGGGAGCTGAAAAAATAAGGTTTTTCCCATTTAGAGTTCTTTAGTATCTTAACGAATAATAAACAAGTTAAATCAATTTAGTAAATTATTAAATAAGAATTGGTTTAAGGATATACACATAACTAAAATCTGAAGTGTTAAAGAGTGTGAGATTAATGTAAATGGTCTTAAGCAGAAGAAATAACAAAAAATTAATCCTCTTAGCATAGGATTCTGGTTTATCTCTAATATTGTACCTCTATTCTATAAGTACTCCTTATTTTTTTAATAAATTCAAGATTCATATTTTCAAACAAGCTTTTAAGTTCTTTTTTTGTATAAAGATGAGTTTTAATAAAATAAATTTTTTCCCCTTTATCATTAAATTTTCGATAATAAATATCCCCAAAATTATAATCTCTATAGTCTCCTAATATCAATGATATTACAGGTGCTACTATTAATTTAAACCCGTCTTTTAGATTAATTAAATTTAACCCAACAATGATTTTCCCATCTTTTTTTAACATCTTTTTCATATTTTTTACCAATTTTTTTCTTTTTTCTTTTGTTATTATATAATTAAAAAGGCTAGCTAAACCAAGAATATAATCATATTTTTTATCATCTAAATAATCTACAGCATCCATACAATGGTATTCTGCATTTGGTTCTATTTTTTTAGAACTCTTAATTACATTTTCTGCAATATCAACTCCAACTACTTTATTATTATTCTTCACTAAAAGTTTAACTTCTCTTCCAGTTCCACAACCTAATGAAAGAATATCCTTATTTTTTATTGAATTTAAAACTTCAAATAGTTTTGGATATATTTTATAATCTACATCATCATCATATTTAATTCTTTTAAAATCAACTTCATCATTAAAATATCTTTTTAATACATCTTTTTGCATTTTTGTATTTAATCTTCTTTTTGTGATAATAAAAATCTTAAATATATCCTAATTCTTTTAATCTTCTTTTAACTGCTTGTTCTTCTTCTTCACTATATGACTGTTCTTTTCTACTTGATTCAGTCTCTTTTTCCAAAACTTGTTTTAAAATATAAATTAAATAATCAGAAACAGAATCAAAATCAGTTTCTTTTATTTTGTTTTTTAACTTTTCTTCAAGTTCTTCTGGCAATGAGATTGTTATATTTTTATTTGTCATTTATATTTAATAAAAAGATTTATTTATAAAGATTTTGCTTTAAGAGATTCAGATAAAACCATTTTTATTCTTCTTTTTTCATTCATATTTTTAATTTCTTTTACTTTTTTATCTAATTTTAATTTCATTTTCATTAAAATTTTTTTATTTTTTTTAGCTATATTTACATTTTCTCCAGGATCTTTTTCTAAATCATATAATTCAATAACTCCTTTATGAAAATTATTGCATCTTGAACAAAAAGCATCTTCTTTAGTTGGAGATTCCATATACTTATATTTTTCAGTCCTTATTGCCCTTTTTCTATGTAAAACACTTTCTTCCATAAAAATTGAGTCTCTAATTTTTTTTTGTTTTCCAAATACTAATGGAAGGAGGCTTTTTCCATCAAATAAAAATTGGTTATAATCTATATTAATTAGGTTTAGAATTGTTGGGGTGATATCTTGCAAAGATACAAGAGAATTTATTTTTTTATTTTTAGGCAATTGTTTTGCTGAAATTATTAAAGGGACATGTACTGAAACATCATAAAGTCCATGGTGATCTACATATATTTCATGTTCATAAATACTTTCCCCATGATCTGAAAAAAATACGATAATTGTGTTTTCAAAAAGATTTTCTTCTTTCAAAGTCTTTATTACTTTCCCTATCAAATAATCATCATAAGCAATAGCATTATCATATCTATCAATTATATCTTCAATTTTACAATCATGATTAAAACCAGACTTACAAAAATCCACGAATTTTTTATTATACCCTTTCTTTTTAGATAATTTTTTGAAAAATTTAACAGTCTTCTTTTTTGCTGTAAATTTATTAATAAATTTGTTAGAACAATTATAGGGGTTATGAGTATCTTCATAACTAATCCACATAAAAAAATTATCTTTTTTGTCCATATTCTTTATTATTTCAATTGCTTTTTCAGTAGTTATTTCACTATCTAATTTTTTTCTTACTTTATTTGCAAGTTTATCTGATATAAAATAATGGAATAAATTTTTTAGTATCTTAGAAATAAGTATATTTTTTCCTAAAAAGGTTATTAAATTCCATTTTCTTGAATCTTTTTTAAGTTCTTTTTTAAAATAATAATCAAAACCTATTTTCCTCCAATTATATAAACATCTCAAAAAATATGTTTTATATCCATTTTTTTTAAGTATTTCTTGCAAAAAAATTCCCCCAGAATCAAAAAAAGATTTAAGCTCTTTTTTACTGTAAGAAAAATTTTTAGTTCCTTCGAGTAAAAGATGTCTTCCTGAAGTAATAGATAAGATAGATTTATCAGTTAGATTATTTGATGCAAAGGTTTTTTCAAATAAAATTCCTTGTTTAGCTAGATTGTCTATATTCGGACTTGTTTTTCTTTTATAACCATAACATCTTAAATTATTTGCCCTTAAGGCATCCATAGATATAAAAATTATATTGGGCCTTTTAATCTCTTTGCCTTTATTATTCATTTATCTTATAATTAGAATTTATTTTTAAACTTTTGTATAAATGTTTAAATATGACTAAGAATATTATCCTTTTAAAAGCTTTAAAGAAAATTTAAACTGATAATAGATAAAATATTAAAATAATCATAACAGGAGATAAGTGCTTACATTCCCAAAGTTTAAATTATTTAAGGTATATTGAAAAAATTTATTTAATCACTCTGCCTTTCATATCTTTTGGGATTGGAATATCTAATTTATTTAAAATAGTTGGAGCAACATCTATAATATCTACTTCCCCCATATTTCCTTTTTGCTTAGATTTGCCCATTATAAAAATTCCTTTCTTTCTTCTAAAGTTGTTAGAGGTTCTTTTCTTTTAGGAATGATATTCTTTGTTGTTAAAACTCCACAAATTAAATATTCTGAAATAGATTTTGCAAATTTAATTGCATTAAAGTGCCCATAATGAAAAAAATCAGAGGTTATAACTACATAACTTACCTTTTTTATATCTCTTTTATTTATCATTATATAATTACTATTTAAACACTTATAGTTTAGAACAAATATAAAAGAATCAAAGATATCCAAGATTTCTTAATCTCTCTTTAATTTCCTCTTCTGTTTTTTTATCAAGAACCTTTCTATGCGGAGAAGAAAAAATTTGTCTTAAAATAAGGGTAACATAAGCTGAAACAGAATGAATCCTACTGCCTTTTATGTTTTTCTTAACTTCCTCAATTAAAGGCATTGACAAAGAAATTGTACCATACTTATTTTTTTTCATAATTATATATAATAAATAAAATTTATAAATGTTTTTAAAAACTATTATTAATTAAAGTAAATAATAAATATAGTATTTCCAATATTAGAGACTTGGTTAATAAAAAAGTTTATTGTGATAGAGATTATATTGGCAAAGTTAAAGATGTTATCCTAAAGAATTGTAAAATTGAGGTTTTAAAAATAAAGCTTTCTAAAAAACCTAAAAAAAGGGATTGTTTTGAAATACAAACATATAAAAAATGTTGGAACTTGTAATTATTAATAATAAATTATATAAAACTTAATTATAAAAACATTTATAAAGGATAATTTATTAATATTAATATGAAGATTAAAAAAGAGGATTTAACAACTTTAGTAGTGATGGTAGTAATTATTGTTGCTTTAATTTATTTGATTCCTAAATTTACTGGAGAGGCTGTTACATCAATCCCTTGTGTTGATAGTGATGGAGGAAAAATATATACTGTTCAAGGAACTGTTCAAAAAGGAGTTGCAGTTAAGGTTACAGACTATTGTATAGATGAAGTTCAATTAAGAGAACATTATTGTTCAGATAATCAATTTAAGGCTCTTGAAATTGAATATTACAGTTGTCCAAATGGATGTTCAAATGGGGCTTGCATTCAAATAACTGCAAGTACAAGCACGGGTACATTAAGTGCAGAAAAACCATTTGTAAGTGTAAGTAATGTTTGGTTTTGGGTTATTTTAGTAATTGTGCTAATAGTTTTATTCTTAATCATTAGAAAGCTTAAGAAGTAGATTTTTAGTAATTTTTTATTATTTTGATATTTCACATTTTAAAGTGTGATTTCCTTGATATCTCTTTTTATCTTAAAGTTATGCACTTCTTCTCTTCAAAGCTCTAAGTTTTATAAGATATAAATATTTTATTCACCAACCAAAGTTAGTGTGTTATCTTAAATATCATACTAAAGTATTTAACTTATTTAAAAAATTTAGAAATTTTTCCTAAAAATCCTTTTTTAATTTTTATTTCAGAAATGTGAATTGGTTTATTTTCCTCATCAATAATCTTATAAGTTATTTGTGGTTTTTCTTTCATTAACGGAGCCTTAGCTGCAAGTTTTTTATTTGCAATCTCAATTGCTTTATCAACAGAAATTTTGGAATATCCTTGGTTCATTAAAGAAAATCTTAAAGAATCTATAGTATATCCTTTAGAAAGATTTTTCATTATATAATCTGCTAATTGTTGAATATAATTTGTTAGTTGCATAATTTTTGAATAACTTACAAGTTTAAAAATATAGTTGAGATAAGATGTAATAATTTTATAAAAACATCTTAGAAATCTTTTTATATAGAGGTTTGTTTTATTTTATAATGTATGTAAAAAGAGGTTTTTAGCATCCTTAGAATAAAAAAATTGTGGGGATGTAATACCAAGCAATTTTAATTGATTTTTTAAAAATGAAAGAACACTATGAGAAAATAATGGCATATTTAAAGAAAAAGTCAAGAAAAAACTATTAATTTAAAAGGAGATATTATGGAAATATTTATAGAACTTAGCATAATTATTGGCATAACTGTTTTGATTGCAGGGATAATGAAGCTATTGAAACAACCTTTAATAATTGGTTATATTCTTACTGGGATAATAGTCAGTCCTTACTTTCTTAATGTTGTCCGCTCTACAGAAACAATAGTAGTATTCTCACAAATAGGAATAGCATTGCTTCTTTTTATTGTTGGTTTAAGTTTAAGTCCTAAGGTTATAAAAGAAGTCGGCAAAGTTTCTTTGATAACTGGAATTGGTCAGATTATTTTTACATCATTTATTGGTTTTTTCCTAAGCAGATTATTAGGATTTTCAGTTATAGTTTCTTTGTATATTGCCATTGCTCTAACATTTAGTAGTACAATCATAATTATGAAGTTACTATCTGATAAAAAAGATTTAGAGAAATTATATGGAAAAATCTCAATTGGTTTTCTGTTAGTTCAGGATATTTTTGTGATAATTCTTTTAATGGTAATTTCTTCTTTTTCAGGTAACTTAAGTTTAGATAGCTTATCTTTTGGGAGCATTTTAGGTGGGATTTTGCTAATTGGGGGATTTGTTTTAGTAAGTATTTATGTTCTGCCTAGTTTATCAAACTTTTTTGCTAAATCACAGGAATTTTTGTTTTTGTTTTCAATTGGATGGGGATTAGGTTTAGCATCATTATTTTATCATATGGGATTTTCAATGGAAATAGGTGCTTTAGTTGCAGGTATTTCCCTTTCTATGTCTCCTTTTCATTATGAGATTAGTTCAAAAATGAGGCCTTTGAGAGATTTCTTTATTATTTTATTTTTTATACTCCTTGGCTCTCAAATGGTTTTTGGAAACATAAATGAACTTATTGTCCCAGCAATAATTTTCTCTTTGTTTATTCTTATTGGAAATCCATTAATTGTTATGATTATAATGGGTTTTCTTGGATATAAGAAAAAGACTGGGTTCCAAGCAGGATTGACAGTAGCTCAAATAAGTGAATTCTCTTTGATTCTTATAGCATTAGGCGTCAGTGTAGGACATCTAACTAATGAAATACTATCTCTTGTTACAATTGTTGGGTTAATAACTATTTCAGGTTCAACCTACCTTATACTATATTCTAATAAAATATATCCTTATTTATCTAAATACTTATCTATATTTGAGAGGAAAAAAGTTAGAGAAGATGAACAAGAACCTAAAGCTTATGATATTGTTTTGTTTGGGTACAATAGAATAGGTTATGACCTTTTACAATCATTTAAAAAATTAAAAAAGAGATTCTTAGTGGTAGATTATAATCCTGAAACAACACTTAAATTATCTAAAAAGAAAATTGAATGTAGATACGGAGATGTAGATGATGAAGAATTTTTAAATGGATTAAATTTAACAAAAACAAAAATGATTGTTTCAACAATACCTGAATTTGAAACAAATTTATTACTAATTAATAAAATTAGACAAATAAATAAAGAGGCAATTGTTATAGTTGTATCTCATAATATTCAAGAAGCTACAACATTTTATAATCATGGAGCAACTTATGTTATAATGCCCCATTTCTTAGGAGGCAGTCATGCTTCAATGATGATTCATAGACATGGATTAAATCTCAATGAATTTTTAAAAGAAAAAAAGAAACACCTTAAACAATTAAAAACAAGGAAAGAATTAGGATATGAACATCCAAAGGCAGAGAAACATAGATAAAAATAGTATTTATAATATCTTGTGTTAATTATTCAATTAGGGTAAAGTGAACATCTCCTTTTTCCCATATTTCTATTGCTTTTTTTGTAAATGGAATTCCATTAGTTTTAATGTATTCTATATCCATCCACTCAGCAATGGCTTCCTCTGTCTCTATTGGAACTCCTTCCCCTGTTGAATGTAACAAGAGAACAACTCTATGATTTTGACTGGAAATCTGCATTAATTCACAAAATCCAAAGGCGCGAGGGCTTATTCCAATCTCAATTCCTGTTTCTTCTTTTATTTCTCTTTTTATGGTATCAAAGCTGAGTTCTCCAGGATTTATTCCTCCTCCCGGAATACAAATTCCTCCAGCATAAGGGCCTCCCTTAAGTTTTATTCCTAAAATTTTTCCCTCTTTGTTAACGATTATTGCATTAGCATTTAACCTTAATTTCATTTTACTTACATAGAATCTTTTTTTTATAAATTTATTTATACCTAACTATCTCCTCTTTATAATATATATTTCTATTACAGAATCTTTAAATACTAAAAATTTTAGTTTTTAATATGAAAAAGGGATTAGTAAGTATTGTTCTTCCGACAAGAAATAGAAAAGAAGATTTAATCAAACTCATCAACTCTATAAAAGCTAATACTTATAAAAATATAGAAATTATTATTGAAGATATTAATTCTACTGATGGTTCTAAAGAATCTATTGAAGAACTATTTCCAGATGTTATTTTTACGGAAAATAAATTAAACATAGGTCCAGCAAAAGCAATGAATAATTGCATTAGAAAATCAAAAGGAGAATTTATTTTAAGATTAGATAATGATATAATAATGGAAAAAGATGTTATTGAGAAACTAATTAATGTTTTAGAAAGTGATAGGAAAATTGGAGCAACCAGTTGTTTATATTTCTATACGGAAGACCCAGATGTTTTAAGAGGAACAGAAATAAAGATTAATTTGTTTACTGGAAAAACGAAAATCTTTAATAAAGATAAAAAATATCATGGAGAATTTGAAGGAAAGCTTCTTGATAGTTTTGCTGCAAGTGGATGTATCTTATTAGCAAGAAGATCTACTTATGAAGAAGTAGGCCTTTACGATGAAGATTATTTTTTCGCATATGATGATGTTGATTGGTGTTCAAGAGTAAGAAAAGCAGGATATAAAATAACAATCTTAGGTTCAGTAAAAATTTATCATAGAAGGGGAACTGGTATAGGTGAAAAAGATGATCCTTTTAGAGTTTATTTAACTAATCGGGACCATATGGTATTTATGAAAAAACATGCAGGATGGAGAAAACTAATTTTCATTCCTTATTTATTTTTCTTTTTATATCCTGCAAAAGCACTTACTTATTTAATAAAGAACCAATCTGAATGTGTAAAACCATATACAAAAGCGATTTTTGAGGGTTTATTAGATAATGGGCCTTTTATTTATGATAAAAACCAAAAAAAGATTCCATATAATCGTTCTTTATTATCAGAGGAGAACTAGATTAATTAAATAAAAATAAACTAAAGAAATAAATTTAAATCAATATCTTAATGAAATATAACGAGAAACAATCAGATAACATAAGCTACTAAGATAATCAAGCTGATATGAACTTGAGAAATAATAATAAAAAATTTAGGTAAAAAATGATTCCAATTTTTTCAAATACATTAGGGAAAGAAGAATTGCAAGCTGTTGAGGCAGTTTTTAAATCAAAATGGATTGGAAAAGGAAAAGAAACAGAAATGTTTCAAAAGGAATTTGGAGAGAAAATTGGTTGTCCAAGAACATTAGCAATTTACAATTGCACTTCTGCGCTTTTTAATTCTATGAAAATTTTAAATATTGGACCTGGAGATGAAGTAATAATCCCTTCTATTCATTTTATTGGAACAGCTAATGCGATTATTAATGCTGGTGCAAAACCTGTTTTTGCAGATGTAGATACAAAATATTTTAATATTCTTCCTGAAGAAATAAAAAGATTAAGAAATGAAAACACTAAGGCAGTTTTTTTGTTGCATTATGGGGGGCATCCTTGTAATATGGATGAGGTTCTTAAAGTATCTGAAGGATTGTATATAATTGAAGATAGTGCTAATTCACCAGTTTCAAAATATAAGGGGCAAAATTGCGGAACTCTTGGAGATATAGGGTGTTTTAGTTTTGATTCAATGAAAATTCTATGTGTTGGAAATGGCGGAGCTATTTGTTTAAAAGATGAGGAATTATATGATAAAGCAATGGAATATATTTATTTTGGACTAAGTAATAAAGGACAATCAGGAATTGATGCATTAAAAGAAAAAAAAGAAAGATGGTGGGAAATAGAATTAAATTGCATTTCAGATAAGAGTGAAGCCTGTGATATTCTCTCTTCAATAGGAAGAGTTCAATTAAAAAAAATAGATAAATTTATTGAAAGAAGAAAACAAATTTGGGATAGATATCAAAAAGAATTATCTGGATTAGATTGGCTTGAAACCCCTCCAGAACCTCTTCCAGAAACAGAATCTTCATACTATCTTTATTGGATTAAAACTGATAAAAGAGATAAATTAGCAAAGCATCTTGTTGATAATGAAATATATTGCACATTTAGATATTTTCCATTACATTTAATAAAATATTATGGTTCTAATGTAAAATTGCCTAATGCTGAATTAATAAATGAAAAAGCACTAAATATACCACTTCACCAGAATTTATCTGATGAAGATGTTTTTAAAATTATTAAAACAATAAAAGAATTTAAGCAGGGAATAGAAAAAACTGAACTTGAGGGTCTAATTATAATTAATCCAGATATATATGAAGATGAAAGAGGATGTTTTTTTGAAAATTATAATGAGAAAAAATTCAAAGAAGCAGGATTAACAACTAATTTTGTGCAAGACAATCAATCTATTTCAAAAAAAGGAGTATTTAGAGGATTTCATTTTCAAAAACCTCCTTTTATGCAAGGAAAACTAGTAAGAGTAATTAAAGGAAAAGTATTAGATATTTGTATTGATGTTAGAAAAGACTCTCTGACATATAAGCAAAGCATTTCTATTGAACTTAGTGAAGAAAATAAAAAAATGATGTTTATCCCAGAAGGTCTTGCTCATGGATTTTTAGCTTTAGAAGATGATACTATTTTTCAATACAAATGCACTAATTTTTATAACAAAGAATCTGAAACAGGAATTAGATGGAATGACCCGGGTTTAAAGATTGACTGGCAACTTGAAAAATATGGTTTAACAAAAGATGATTTAATAATTGCTGAAAAAGATAAACTTCTTCCTTTATCAGATGAATTAGGTGGTGTAGAAGCATAATTTTTAAAAACACTTATCCACCAAAAAAAACATGAGAGAATTTTTAGAAGCTATGGTAGAATCCTCTATTAAAGTGGTTAATGATTTAGGGGATGAAGGGAGAGTAAATATTCCCGCACAAGCAGGTAAAAGAACCTGTAAAGCTGAAAAAGCAGTTCATGATAATTTCTTAAAATGTTTAGAAAGAAAATTTGAAAAGGATTTTTATTTATTAGGAGAAGGTTTTAAAGATGTTGGAAATCCAAATTCTCAAAACAAATTTACATTAGATGCCTTAGATGGAACAGTTTATTATGTAAGGCAAAAAAGCAAAAGTCCATTTGCAATAGCTATTGCTGCTTCTGCTATATTAAGTAAAAATCCTCAATTTACATATAATGATGTAATTGCAGGAGCTGTTGGAGATATAACCACTAAAGAAATATGGTCTGCATCAAAAGAAATTGCAAAATCTTCTCTATGTGGTCCAATTAGAACTGGAGGAAATGAATCACACACTCCAGTAATTTTATTTGATTTTTATTTTCCATCAGATGCTGAAGCAAGACTAAAGTTAGAAAAATTTAGAGAATCTAAAGGCAGATGGTTTGATTCATTAAACCCAGGTTCTGCAGCAGAGCATATGGCAAAAGTAGCATGTGGAGAAGCTGATGCAGCAGTTACTATCGGAGGCTTATCAGATTGTGAAGCACTTCCAGGTTATATACTAGTTAAAAGTGCAGGAGGTTATGTTTTATCTGTAAAAACAGGAAGAGAACTTGGACCAGAAACATTTGAACCTGGAAAAAAAGTTCCAGTAATAGCAGCTAAAGATGAAGAATTTGCGAGAGAATTATACGAAGAGATTACTTCTTAAAAATCCATTAAAACTTAATCATTAAGTTCTTGGATAGTATTTATAGTATATTGTACTAAATTTTCTTATATTACTAATCTTTAAAATTTATTGGTTTTATTATGGGTAGCTTAAGTTCATCCTTGTATAATTTTATATTTTATTTATACTCAACAATCAACTTTTTATTCTTATTATAAAACTTTACAGCATGTTCAAGTTTTTCTTTTGATGTTGCATAAATTGTCATAATTTTATCTGCTTTTTTTATTTCTTGGTTGGCTTTTTTATGAAGATAAATTCCTGCTGCTTTATCTTGAGGGCAGCCTGCAAATCTTGCAAGATTATTTATTAATTTATTATCATAACTATTTATTTTTCTATTAGATTTAGCATAGATTGTGTGTGTATATTTTCCTGGTTTAAGTTTTTTTATTTTTCCTTTTTGTGCTTTTATTATTTGTTCAAATTTTTTAAATGCTTTTCCTGAATCAAGAATTTGCTTTGCTAAAATTCCTCCTTTTGATTTTTTTGCTTTCCCTGCCATTTCTAATAATTTTCCTGCAAGCATAATTGATTTTTCTTCTAAATCTTTTGGACCGCCCTCTCTTTTTAAAATTTTAATTATATCTTGTATTTCTAAAACCGGTCCTATGGCATTTCCGATTGGTTCTCTTCCATCTGTTAAAACAACCTGTAATTTTAGGTTAAATCTTTTTCCTAACTTCAAAAATTTAATTTTTAATTGTTCTGCTTGTCTTTTACTTACTTTAGCTGATTTTCCATAAGGAATATCTATTAAAACATAATTACTATCAACTGAGATTTTTTTAGATAAAATACTTGCAAGTAATTGAGTACTTGAATCTATTTTAACTATTCTTTCTACTTTTATTATTTTATCATCTGCAGGAACTAATCCTAATGCTCCTCCCCAAACAAAACAAGCATTTGTTTTTTGAATTATTTTTTTAATTTCTTCTATTGAAAAATCTATTTTTGCGATTGTTTCAATTACATCTGCTGTTCCTGCTGCAGAGGTTATTGCTCTTGAAGATGTTTTTGGCATAATTAATCCTGTTGCAGCACAAATTGGAACTATAATTGGTGTTGTTCTATTTCCTGCTATTCCCCCAATACAATGTTTATCTACTACCTTTCCTCTTAATTTTAATTGCTTTCCTGTTTTTACCATAGATTGTATTAAATTTTTAGTTTCATTCAAGGACATGCCTTTGCTGTTAAGTGCGGCAATAAAAAATGCAATTTCTGCTTCTCTAAGAGCATTATGTGCAATATCTTGAATAATTTCTTGAATTTCCTTTTTGTTTAGTTCTTCTCCTTTTAGTTTCTTTTTAATTAAATCAATACTTTTTGGACGCTCTGTTATTTCTACTTCAACAACATCTCCTTTTTTTAATTTTAAATGGCGAATAACTTCATTAGAAACTGCGATTTCATTAGGTTTTATTATATTTGAAATCGTATTTACAATTGAAATAGTTCTTTTATTTGCTTTTTTTACAGAAATCCTATTATCAATGTGCAAGCTCATTTCTTGAGCTGTTTTTTCATGAATCATACAAACAGGTCTTCCTGTTAAAAATTTCAAAATTTTAATTTTTAATTTCATGTTTCCTCTTTTTTATATCAATATCTCTCAACCTCTAAAAACTTTTTAGAGGAGTAACTTAAGGCTCTGTAGTTTATAACTTAAGATTTAATAAATTATTAATATTTATGCTCATTAGTAAGGAAATAAGAAATAGTTTTTATATTTATTCTTTTTAAAATTATTTAAAAAAATCAAGAGGTTTTTTAGTTTTCTTTGATTCAACTTTTTTAAAGATTATATCTTCACCAAAAGTTTTTTTCCTATAAAGTTCTATAACTAAAAGAACATAAGCTAATACCAAGGGTCCGATTATAAGCCCAAGAATACCAAATACAAAAAGTCCACCAAGCATACCAATAATAACAATTGCTGAATTTATTTCTGTTTTTCTTGAAACCATTAGAGGTCTGATAAAAACATCAATCCAAGAAATTATAACTAAACCATAAATTAATAATCCAATTCCTGCTCCTGTTCTTCCTACCATAAATAGATAAATATCAACAGGAAGCCAAACTAACCAAGGTCCGATTAAAGGGATTATCCCAACAAACATAGTTAATATAGTTAATATTAATGCATTTGGAACACCAAAAATAAAATATCCAATTCCTGCAATTATTCCTTGTGCAATTCCAATAACAACTTGTCCTAATAAAACAGAGTTTGTTATGTCTTTAAATTGTTTAAAGAATTTTTCTTGAGTTTCTTTTCCTAAATGAGATAAAGATTTCATATATTCTACTCCTTTTTTTCCATCCCTTAATGAAAAAAAGAAAACAAAAACTACAATAAATAATTGAAGCATTATTACTGGTAGATTTAAAATAAATGAGGTAAATTTGCTAAGGGAATTAGCAAGCATATTTGAAATAAAACTATTTAAAGAACCTGCTAAATTTGATGAAAGTTCAGAAGATAAAAAATTAGGTAAAATTTCACTTACTACATTTGCTAAATTTGTATTTTGTAAGGAAAAATAGAGGTCAACTGCTTGATTAGCTAAAGAACTAAAAATTAACCACCCAGCAAACAAAATAATTGCTATTAACCCTGCACATATTAAAAGAGCTGACAAATTTTCATTTTTAAGTTTTGATAAAACCCACTTATATACTGGATAAAGTATGTATGCTAATAAGATTCCAAAAAGTATTGACATTGCAACTGGTTTTATAATCATAATTGCTAATATAAACAGCCCAGCTATAAGTGCGAGAGTTATTAAATTTTTAAACATCTCTTTGTCTAACATATAATTATATAGAAGAAATTCTTTATAAAACTTCTTATATTTTTTATTGTTTTTCTATATTTTATAAGAATTATTAGTTCTGACTTCTGTTGTTTGAGGTTAAAAGTTTTATATGTTTGATTCTTCTTAATATAATATCTCACACCAAAGTGAAATTCCTTAGTATTTTAATGAATAATAAAGACATACACAACTAAAGGTTAAGGCTCTAAGTTTTATAAGATCTTGGTTGTTGTTTAGTTTTCTAATTCAAATAAGTAAAGTTTATAAGTTAATTTTACGAAATTAACTTATGGAATCATTTATAAAAAAGATTTGGCAAGGAAATGGAGAAGAAGCACATTATCAGTTTGTTAGATTTAGTAAAGGAAGATTTGAAGGCAGAGCTGTTTTAAATTTACATAAAACTTCTAAAATTAAATTAAAAGGAAGCTTTGAATGGGCTAATGATTTTGTTAATCTTGCTAATGAATTAGAAAGTATAAAATTTTCTGGGATTATCTTAAGTAGGGAAGAATTAGGATTAGAAAATGAGAAAAAGAAAAAAGCCATTTTTCAGTATGATGTTTTTGATATTGATTCTGAAAAAATAAATGAAATAAAAAACAAAGCTTATGCTTTATTATTAAATGGGGAAAGTGAAGGAATTGTTTTAAAAATTAAAAAAAAGCTTCCAAAACCAGGAAAAAGTAAGAAAAAAATAGATGATAAATTTTGCCAGCTTGAATTAGATTTAAAATATTGGGATAAAGTTAGAGAAGCATTTATGTTTCCTGAAGGTAAAAAATTCAGAGTATCTCATATATTTGAAATAAATGAAATAATTCTTCCACAAGGAGAAAAAGATTTTGAAAAAATAAGGATTCTTGCAAAAAGAAAAGGTAAAATTATTAGAAAACTTGAAATAGATAAAAAAGAAAGTGAAGAAGAGAAAGAGTTTGAGGTGTAGTAACCTTTATAAATGGCTTCTTTCTTGAAGTTTTATAAGATAAATTAAATCTTATTTTTTTGATAACAGCTGGTATTTACTAGCAGGTTCAGAGATAATATTTTTCTGAGTTATTAAAAATAAACTAATATCTTATAAGTATAGGACGAGATGTTATGAGGGATTAAGATTCTCATCAACTCAGTTTAATAATTTATAAGATTCCAGAACATAAAATAACAAAACATAAACATGTCAAAGAAAAGCGGACCAAGACACGGAAGCCTGCAATTTTATCCAAGAGTTAGGGCAAAGAAACTTTTACCTAGAGTTAGTTGGAATTCTCTTTCTAATGAAGGTGTTGGACTTCTTGGATTTATAGGGTATAAAGTTGGAATGAAGTCTGCATTTGCTAAAGATAATACCCCAAATTCATTAACAAAAGGACAAAGAATCACATTCCCTGTAACAATTATTGAATGTCCTACAATAAAGATTTTTTCTGTTAGATTTTATAAAGATAATAAAGTGATTGGAGAAGTTTTAAATGAGAATATAGATAAAGAATTAAAAAAGAAAATAAAACTCCCAAAGCAAAAAAACAAGAAAGTTGATTCTTTTAAAGAAGGAGATTTTGATGATATTAGGGTTATTGTTTATTCTCAAGTTAAAAAAACAGGCATTAAAAAAAAGCCAGATATAAGTGAAATTGCTCTTTCTGGCAGTGTTAGTGAAAAATTAGAGTTTGTTAAAAATAATTTGTCAAAAGAAATTTCTGTTAAGGATGTTTTTAATGAAGAGGTAATTGATATTAGAGGGGTTACAAAAGGAAAAGGAACACAAGGACCAACAAAAAGATTTGGATTATCTTTAAAATCTCATAAATCAGAAAAAGGGGTTAGAGGTCCTGGAAGTGGGGGTTCATGGCATCCTGCAAGAGTTGAATTTATGCAACCAATGGCAGGACAAATGGGATATTTTACAAGAGTTGTTTATAATAATAAAATAATTGATGTGGAGAATATAAAAGAAAAAGATATTAATCCTAAACAAGGATTTAGACATTTTGGAAAAATTAAAACAGATTATATTATTGTTTATGGAAGTATTCAAGGACCTGCTAAAAGACAATTATTAATTACTATTGCTTTAAGACCAACTAAATACCAAACTAAAAAAAATTATGAATTGCTGGAGTTAAGATGAAATCAAAAAACCAATATCTATTAAAATATAAAGCTTTGGAGATGAGAAGTTTAAGATAAACAGAAGAGCATAACTGATAAATTTAAACATTTTAAGATATAAAAATGAAAGCGCAAATATTAAACATAACAGGAAAGAAAACAAAAGAAATTGAAACAAACTTATTTGAAGAACCAATTAGAGAAGATATTATTTGTAAGATTGTTGAAGCTGAGAAATTAAAACAACCTTATTCTCCAAAATATAGAGCAGGAATGGATAGGTCTGCTTCTGGAAATGTAACACATAGAAGACATTCTTGGAAATCAGACAGAGGAAGAGGGCTTTCAAGAGTTCCAAGAAAGATTTTTTGGAGAAGAGGAACTCAATTTTCTTGGCAAGGAGCAATTATTCCTTCAGTAAAAGGCGGGAGAAGAGCACACCCCCCAAAAGGAAGTGTTAATTTAAAGAAGATAAATAAGAAAGAAATGAAAAAAGCATTATTATCTGCTCTAACATATACAAGTTCTATTAATGAAATAAAAAAGAAATATGCTTCATTAAAAAATGAAAAAATTGAAATCAAACTACCAATAATTATTGAAGACAAAGTGTTGGGCTTAAACACAAGAGATTTTTTTAAATTTTTAGAAAAGATTTTAGGAAATTTATATGGTGTTGCAATTCAGAAAAAAGCTATTAGAGCAGGAAAAGGAACACGAAGAGGAAGAAAATATAAAAGAAATGCAGGAATATTATTTGTTATTGGAAAAAACAATAAAAAGAAAATTAAAGGAATTGAGGTTGTGAACTCTGATAATTTACTTGTTAGTGATTTAGCTTCAAATGGAGCAAGATTAACAATTTTTAGTGAAGAATCTATTAATGAACTTGAAAGATTAATTAATAAATCTACTAATCCCAAAAAATCTGAAGAGAAAACTAAGAAAGAAAAAATTAAAAAACCCAAGGAGAAAATATGAAAATTAAAAATTTTCAATTACTCGCTTTAGGAGGTAAAGCTTCGTAAAATGAAACTAATAACAACTGAAAAAGCAGTAAGATTAATTGAACTTAATAACACTTTAATTATAGAAATAGATAGAAGAGATTCAAAAACTAAAATTAAAAAAGATTTTGAAGAAATGTTTAAAGTTAAAGTAGACTCAATCAACACCTTAATAAAGAAAAATAAAAAAATAGCTTATATTAGATTAAATGAGAAAAATCCTGCAATTGATATTGCAACAAAGGTTGGGATGATTTAGGAGAAATCAATTAAACTAATAAAAAATAACTGGAAAATACTAGTATCTTATAAGCATGGGAAGATATGTAGATGAGAAAATTAAGCCACTCATCAACTCAGCTTAAAGATTTATAAGATTCCAGATAAATAAAATATAAAATGGGAAAACGAATAACACAACAAGCACGAGGAAAAGGAAGTTTAACTTTTAGAGTTAGACCTAGAGCTTATAAGTATAAAGTGAGATATCCTGTATTAAAAGCTTCTGGAAAAGCAAATATAATAAAATTATTTAATTCTCCTGGACATTCTGCACCTCTTGTTAAAATTAAGATTGGAAAAGAGATTTTCTTTAGTCCTGCAGCATCAGGCATATATGAAGGACAGGAAATAATAATTAATGAAGAAAGAGAAAATAAAATTCCTGAAATAGGAGATATTTTAAAACTAAAAGATATTCCTCAAGGAACAAAAGTGTTTAATATTGAGATAGTTCCTGGAGCAGGAGGGAAATATCTAAGAAGCGCAGGGTGTTTTGCTTCAGTATTAGTCACAGATGATAAGGGTGTTGAGATTATTATAGGTAGAAAAAAAATAAAATTAAATGAAAATTGCAGGGCAACTATTGGAATTGTTGCTGGAGATGGTAGATTAATAAAACCAATTATCAAGGCAGGTAAGAAACACCATATGATGTTATCAAAAGGAAGAAAATGGCATAGAACTTCACCGGTTAAAGTTAATGCTGTTGACCATCCGTTTGGTGGAGGAAGAGGGAAAAGAATTAAAAGTAAAATTGCTAAGAGAAATGCTCCTCCGGGAAAAAAGGTAGGGCATCTTAGACCAAGCAGAACTGGAAAAAGGAAATAAATTAGGAGAATTAAATACAAATCAATAATAAATAAACTAAAAGAACATTATTATCTTATAAGCATAGGGAGATATGTAGATGAAAACTTAAGTTACTCATCAACTCAACTTAAAAATTTATAAGATTCCAGATAAAAAATAAACAAAATGGCAGAAGAATTTAAACTAACAAAGAAACAATTCACATACAGAGGGAAAAACATGGATGAATTAAACCATATGGATATTCGGGAATTTGCTAGATTGCTTAAATCAAATGAAAGAAGAACAGCATTAAGACAATCTGATGAGTTGCAGAAATTTGTTTTAAAGTGCAAGAAAAAAACTCAACAAAAAAAACCAATTAGAACCCATTCAAGATATTTGATAATTGTTCCCCACATGGTTGGATTAAGAATTAATGTTTATAATGGGAAAGAGTTTTTTCCTGTTCAGATTGAAAAAGAAATGTTAGGGCACAGATTAGGAGAATTTTCAGTTACTCGAACTAAAGTTAAACATGGGGCAGCAGGAGTTGGTGCAACTCGTTCAAGTGCTGCTTTAAGTGTGAAATAAAAATGGAAGAAACAAAATTAAAGGAAGATACATCTAAGAAACCTTTGGGTGTCTTGGATACTGAAAAGAAAATAGCTGTAGATGTAACTAAAACAGAAGATAAAGTAGTGGAACATAAAATAACTCAAAAACAAGCTGATAAAGAAATTAAGCAAGAAGTTAAGGAAGAGATTAAAGAAGATACTGATGAAGATAAAAAGATTGAGAAAAAAGAAATTAAAAGAACAAAAAAAACAGAAGCTGTTGTAAATGGAAAAAGTTTATTTATTTCAACAAAACATGCTGTTGCTATTTGCAATCTAATAAGAGGAAAAAATATTGACAAAGCAATATCCATTCTAGAAGATGCTGAAAAAATGAAAATAGCAGTTCCTATGAGGGGGGAGATTCCTCATAGAAAAGGAAAAATAATGTCAGGGAGATATCCAGTAAAAGCTGCAAAAGAATTTATTAACTTATTGAAAAGTTTAAAGGCAAATGCTCTTATGAATGAATTAGAATTAGAAAAATATAAAATATTTTGTAAAGCTAATATTGCTTCAAGACCTTATAGAAGATTTGGTAAAGGGAGATTTAAAAGAACTCATGTTGAAATTAAACTAATTGCTTTAGGTGGGAGGAAAAACAAATAATCAGTATCTTATAAGGCCGTCTTTTAGAAAAAGATGGTGACAAAAATTAAGCTACTCATTAACTTAGCTTAAAGATTTATAAAGATATAAGTTAAAAACAACAAAATGGCAGAAAAAACAAATTGCAATGATAAGTTTTGTCCAACACATGGACATATAAGTCTTAGAGGAAGAACTTTTAAAGGAAAAGTTATAAGAAAATTTCCTAAAAGAGTTTGTATTGAATTTGAAAGAACTATTTATATTAAGAAATATGAAAGATATGCTAAAAGAAAAACAAAGCTTCATGCAAGATTACCAGATTGTATGAGTCATGAAATTAATATCGGAGACCATATTGAAATTAAAGAATGCAGACCAATTAGCAAGATAATTCATTTTATTGTTGTAAAGAAGATTGGAGGGAAGGAGAAATAAAAATGCAAGGCGTATCTGCAAAATTAACCAGAGGATTAAATATTGGAAGTTTGGTTCTAGCAAGTGATAATAGTGGAGCAAGAATTGTTAGAATAGTAAGTGTAAAAGGTGGAAAAACCAAGAAAGGAAGACAACAATATGCAAAGATTGGGGATAGAGTAAAAATTTCTGTTAGAAAAGGAAATCCTGAAATGAAAGGGGAAGTCTTTGATGCAGTTATAATAAGACAAAGAAAACCTTTTAGAAGAAATACTGGACAAAGGGTTGCATTTATGGACAATGCTGTTGCATTATTAAAAGATGATAAAGGAAATCCAAAAGGAACTCAAATTAAAGGGCCAATAGCAAAAGAAGTTTCTGACAGATGGAAATTCTTAGGTAAAATAAGTAAATTTGTGGTGTGAAAAATGAAAATATCAATAATAAATAAAATTAACAGTTACTCACAGCTAAACATTAGGAAACAGAAGAGTGTAGCTAATAGATGTATAAAGATATGGAGAATAGAAAATGAAACAAAAATTCAGTAAACATTGGGTTTCAAGCAGACAACCTCGAAAGCAAAGAAAATACAGAGCTAATGCTCCGCTTCATATTCGAAGAAAACTTATGTCTGCAAATTTAAGCAAAACTCTTAAACAAAGACACGAAAAGAAAAATTTTCCACTAAGAAAAGGAGATAAAGTAAAAATCATGAAAGGGGAATTTAAAAAGAAAACTGGAAAAATAGAATCAGTAGATTTGAAAAGATTAAGAACAACAATAGAAGGGCTTAACAGAACTAAAAAAGACGGAACAAAAATAAAAGTTTATTTTTCACCTTCAAACTTACAAATTCAGGAACTAAATTTAGAAGATAAAAAAAGAAGGATTGCAATTGAAAGAAAAACTGGAAATAAATCAACTGAACAAATAAAACAAAAACCAGTATCTGATAAAATATCAGATGAGCAGAAGAGTGGCTTAAAAGACAAGAAATTAGGAGATATTAAAATAAATAAAAACAAGGAGAAAAAACAAAATGCATCTTAAAAGACATAAAATCGGAAAATTCTGGCCTGTTCCAAGAAAGGGAACAAAATACTTAGCTGTAGCAACGCATAATAAGAATGACGCAATTCCTTTAGTAGTTATTGTAAGAGATGTTCTTAAACTTGTTAAAAACAAAAAGGAATTACAAAGAATAATAAATGAGAGAAGAATTCAAATCAATCATAAAGAGATTAGAGAAACAAATTATCCTGTTTGTTTATTTGATGTAATTAATTTGCCTGATATTAAAAAGAATTATAGAGCAATGCTATCAACAAACAAAAAAATGATTTTTGAAGAAATCCCTGACGAAGAAGCTAAAACAAAAATTTTCAAAGTGATTAGTAAAAAAACTTTATCTAATAAGAAGGTGCAATTAAATTTAATCCATGGTAAAAATATAATTTCTAATGAAAAAGTCAAAACTGGAGATTCTGTTGTTTTAAATCTTAAAGATAACAAAATACTAAAAATAATCCCAATGAAAGAAGGGGCAAATGTTTTTGTAATAAAAGGAAAGCATGCAGGGCATCAAGGAAAAATACAAGAGATTATGGATAGGGGAGGAAAATCAATTGCTAAAATAATTTCAGATGAAGGAAAAGTAAACGTTTGGATTAAAAATATCATTGTAATTGAATAAAAAATGGAAGCTCAACTAACAAAACCAACATCTAATGAAATATTAAGTGAAAACAAGAATAGCTTAAGCTCTAAAGAGATAACTAAGATAAAAGAACCAATATCTAATGAAACTTTAAGAGAGAGTAGTGAAGATAAGCTATTGATGAGTAGAGATACTGAGAAAGAAGATATTGATAAAAATCAAAACAAAATGAGGGATATTGAAATTGAGAAAATTGTTCTTAATTGCGGAGGTATTGGAGATAAACTTGAAAAATCAATAAAATTACTTGAAATGATTACTAAAAGAAAAGTACAAAAATTAAAATCTACTAGAAGAATTCCTGCATTTGCAATTTCTCCTGGAAAAGAAAGTGGATGCAAAGTTACAATAAGAGATAAGAAACAAATTAAAAATTTATTAAAAAGATTTTTTGCAGTTTTAGAAAATGAAATCTCAGAGAAAAAAATAACTGAAAATCATTTCGCATTTGGAATTCCTGAATATATTGAGGTTCCAGGATTAGAATATAATAGAGATGTTGGGATTTTAGGTTTTGAAGTTGATGTTGTTTTTAAAAGAAAAGGTAAAAGAGTTAAATTAAAAAAAATAAAAAGAGGAAAATATCCTAAAAAACAAAATGTTACAAAACAAGAAATAATTGATTTTTTAAATAAAAATTTTGAAATGGAGATAATTTAATTATGCTATTTGAACAATCACCAAAAATATATAAGAGAATTTCTCAAGGATTAGCAATCCTATCTGTGGCTTGTGCCTTAGGGGTTGGTTCAAGGGTTATAAAAAAAGATTATGATCTAGCAAAAAAGTGTGTCTACCTCACAGCTGCTGCTTCTGGTTTAGCATTGCTTTCTAATACAGGATATAAAAGATCAATAAATAAATCTGGAGAAGAAAACAATGACGGCAAGTGATTGGAGAAAAGCATTGAAACAATTTAGAAATAAACCCGTTATTAGAGACAAATATATCAAACATAATAAGCCTAAGGTAAGGACAACTGGAATAGCTAAGAAAAAATGTGAAAGATGTGGAAGATACGGGGCTATGATAAATAGATATGGGCTTAATTTATGCAGGCATTGTTTCAGAGAAATTGCAGAGGATTTAGGATTTAAAAAATATAGTTAAAATGGAAATTCAAGAATATTTAACAGAAGGAGCACAGAAGCTGTTTAGCATCCAACTTAAAGAAGCATATGATCAATTAACTAATTCTCCGGATTATGTTAAAGAACGTCTCAAGAAAATGAAAGAAATAAATAACGATATGTTGCTTTTTGAAAAACTAGGATTAATAGAAAATAGAAAAAGCATCAGGTTGGGTATGGTTCATGAGATCACTGGTTTAGAAAATAAATTAATAGAAGCTGGTAGTACAAAATGAGTCAAGATATTGTTGCTGATGCGTTGAATCAAATAATGAATGCTAAGAAAGCAAAAAAGACAAATATAGTTATAAAAAAGCATTCAAAATTACTTAGAAATATATTAAATATAGCTAAGCAATCTGGATTTTTAGATTATGAAGTAGATGGAAGAGAAATAAAAATTGAAATTAAAAAGTTAAATGAGATTCAGGCAATTAAGCCAAGATATACTGTTCCTATTAAAAAAATAAATCATTATGTAAGAAGATATCTTCCAGCAAAGAATTTTGGTTTAGTAATTATTTCTACAAATAAAGGTTTGAGGATACATTATGATGCTGAAAAAGAAAATCTAGGAGGATGCTTGATAGCTTATATGTTTTAAAATGAAACCAAAAGAAAAACTAAAAGAAGAAATTGAAATTCCAGAAGGGATAAATGTGAATATTGAAGATGATGAAATAATCATGAAAAAAGATAGTTTTGAACTTAAAAGAAAATTAAATTCAAAAATAAATGTTAAAATAGAAGGAGATAAGGTTGTAATGGACTCTGGAACAACAAGAACTGAGAAAAAAATATTTGGGTCTATGAAAGCTCATATAAGAAATATGATTAAAGGATTAAGTGAAGGATTTAAATATAAACTTCAGATTTCCACTGTTCATTTTCCAATTAGTGTAGAAATTGATAAAGCAAATAATCAATTAATTGTTAAAAACTTTTTAGGGGAAAAGAAAGATAGAAAAATAAAATTAATTCCAGGAGTTGATCTTAAAGTAGATAAAGAATTTATTGAAATAAAATCAATAGATATAGAAAAAGCAGGACAATGTGCTGCAAATATTGAAAAAGGAACAAAAGTAAGAAAAAAAGATAGACGGGTTTTCCAGGATGGAATTTTTATAATTCAAAAACCAAACAGGAGATTTTTATAAATGATAATAGAATTCAAGATATCAATAATAAATAAAAACAAACCTTTAAAAAAGGTTATGACCCAAAAGGGTACAAAGATATGCTCTGCTCATCTTCAAAGCGATTAAAAGATAAGAAATACTGAAAAACAAAATGACAAAGAAAAAACAAAAATTCATGAGAACAGATTTTAGAAAATATTCAAAATTAGGAGTTAGAAGAAAAAATAAACAAAAATATAGGAAAGCTAAAGGTATTGATAATAAAATGAGATTAAAGATGAAAGGGCATTTAAGAAATGTAAGTATTGGATTTAGAACTAAAAAGAAAATTCGCGGATTAGTTAATGGTTTGAAACCGGTTTTAATTAATAATATTAATGATTTGAAGAAAACCACCAAAGAAGAAATTGCCATTATTGCTAAAATTGGCAGTAAAAAAAGAAAAGAAATTTTAGATTATGCTATTAAAAATAATATTAAATTATCTATTGACCCAAGAAAGGCTTTGGAAAAAATTGAACATAATTTAAAAAAAATTAAAGAAAAAAAAGAAAAAAGGAACGTTAGAAAAATTGACAGAGATAAAAAAGCTAAAAAAGAAGCTGAGAAAAAAGCAAAACAAGAAGCTAAAGAAGAAAGTAAAGCAGAAAAGGAAGAAGAAAAAACTAAAAAGGAAACTACTGAAATTAAAAAATCAGATATTGATAAAACTAATAAGGAGAAGGAAAAATGAACCTATCTAAGAAAAAACAATTAGCAGCTAAAGTATTAAAAGTTGGCAAAAAAAGAATTCATTTTAGTAATGAGAATCTTGCTGAAATAAAAGAAGCAATTACAAAACAAGATATCAAAGATTTGCATGCAGAAGGAATAATTACAATTAAACCTGTTAAAGGAAGAAAAAGAATTAAAAAAAGAAAGACTAAAAGAGGACCTGGAAAGATTAAAAAGAAAGTTAGGAGAAGAAAACAAACTTATGTTAAGATAACAAGAAAATTAAGAGAATATCTAAAACATTTAAAAAAACAAGGAATAATCAGTAATGAATTACATATAGGATTAAGAAAAAAAATAAGAATGAGGGATTTTAGAAGCAAGGCTCATCTTAGGGAATATTTAGAGGGGATGGAAGAAATTAATCTTACACCAATTGTAGAAACAAAAGTAAAACCAAAAACCAAAGAAAAAAGGAAAACTGTGGAAAAACCTAAGGGAAAATTAAAAACTAAGGAGAAGAAAAAATGATAATTAATTATCAGTATCTTATTAAAATATTACGTGTTGAAGATGATAAGCTTGAAGATAAAAGAACCTATCTTAAATTTAAGATATATGGGGGACAATTAGAATGAAAAAACAAAGAAAAATAGATAAAAAACGAAGAAGGCAAGCTAAAACAGATTATAGAAAAAGATTGGTTTTACTTAAAAGTAAATCTCCAAGAGTGGTTATTAGAAAAACAAACAGATATATAATATTACAAATAATTGAAAGTAAACATGCTAAAGATCAGGTTCTTTATTCTGTCAATACAAAAGAATTATTAAAATTAGGGTGGCCAGAAGAGAAAAAAGGAAGTTTAAAATCAATAAGTGCATCATATTTAGGAGGATTATTATTAGGAAAAAAAGCTAAGAAATTAAAAGAAAGAGTTATATTAGATACAGGACTTATACCAAGTACAAAAGGCTCAAGAGTTTATGCTGCTGTTAAAGGATTAGCAGATTCTGAAATAGAAATTAAGTATAATGAAAAAATTATGCCTTCTGAAGATAGGATTAAACAAATTGAAGGTTTTGATAAAATTAAGGAGGGAATTCAAAAAAAATAAAATGATAAAAATGGAAAAAGAAGATGTTTTATTTATGAAAGTAAAAACTTTTGAAGAATTTAAAGAGTTTATTGAGAAATTAAACATAAAAGGAAATACTTTTATTATTAAACCTAATTGGGCAGAACCTACTAAGGGGCAATATACAGAACCAACACCACTACGCTGGCTTTTTAATTGTTTAAAGGGTAAGAAAGTAATTATTGAAGGTCATAGTGCTTGGAGGAATAAAATTTTAATGGACACTGGTGAAATGATAATTAATGAAAATAATATGAATGAAAAGAAAGAATTCTTAAGAGAGCAGGAAAAGTGGTTTTTAGAATCTACAGGCTTAAGTAATCTATTAAAAGAATATGATGTCGAATACATTAATATTACTGAAGAAGTATGGAAAGGAGAGGTTGTTGACTCAAAAATTATTCAGCAAATTGTTGAGCAAAAATTCTCATCAATAAAACATAAAGAACTTTATGGTATGATACCAAAAAAAATATTTGAATTAAGAAATGCTATTTTTATTGATTTTGCCAAACTAAAAACAGACGAAGGTTTTGCTATGACTCTTTCTACTAAAAATCTCTTTGGTTTAATTCCAGATCCAAAAAGGTCTCCGAGATATCATGACCACGAGTCAAAGATAATTCCTTATGCAATTTTGGATATGAATAAGATTTATAGAGCCTTATTTGAATGTATTTTTATTAATGAAGGAATCTTTACTGCAATAGAGGGTCCTTCCCCTGAAAAAGGAAGATTAAGAGAAAATGTTAATTTAATTGTTGGTGGAAAAAATTCAATTAATGTTGATTTGGCTACGGCAAAACTTGTTGGGATTAATCCCAAAATCTTATTAGAAAAATTACTTAGTCTAACAAAAGAAGTTTTCGGTTTTGATGCTGAAGTATTGGATGAAATTCCAGAGAATTTTGTTAATAAATTTAATTATGAGAAATGAAAATGGAAAGAAGATTTAATCGACCTAAAAGAAGCAAAGAAGAAATAGTAAAAATACGGGAAGAAAGAATAAAGCAAGAGCAAGAGCAACATTTAGAATCTTGGATACCTAAAACAAAATTAGGAAAACTTGTAAAAGCTGGTAAAATCAAAGACGTAGATGAGGCTTTGAAATATAAAATACTTGAACCTGAAATTATTGATATATTATTAAAATTAAACTCAGAGATTCTTAATATAGGGCAGGCAAAAGGAAAATTTGGCGGTGGTAAAAGAAGGGCTTGGAGACAAACTCAGAAAAAAACTGCTGAGGGAAATGTTCCAACTTTTTCATGTATGTGTGTTGTTGGAAATCGAGATGGTTATGTTGGATTAGGTTATGGCAGAGCAAAAGAAACCCTTCCTGCAAGAGAAAAAGCATTAAGAAAAGCTAAACTTAATATTATGAAAATAAAAAGAGCATGCGCAAGTTTTGATTGTGTTTGTGAAGAAGCTCATACTGTTCCATTTATTGTTAAAGGAAAAACAGGAAGTTGCAGAGTAAAATTAATTCCTGCAGCTCAAGGAACAGGATTAGTTATTGGTGATGAATGCAAGAAAATATTAAAATTAGCTGGAATAAAAGATGTTTATAGTGTTACTAACGGAAAAATTAGAACAACAATAAATTTAGCTAAAGCATGTATGGATGCTTTAAAGAAAACTACTGAGATGTAAAATGCGATTAATAATCAATATCAATAATATTAAAAAGTTAAAGCTATGTTCTACTCATCCTCAAAGCGATTATGAGTTAAAAGATATAGATAAAATATAAAAATGGAAGAAAGAAAATTCATAAAATTAAAGAAAGAAGAATTTGGAATAAAAGAATATATAAAAAGAAATTTAGGTAAAGGTAAAATCAGCAGATTAGATATTGAATATACCCCAATAGGAGAAAAAATAATTATTTCAACCAGCAAGCCGGGCTTGGTTATTGGAAGACGAGGAGAAAAAATACAAGAATTAACAGATATTTTAAAAACAAGATTTAAACTTGAAAATCCTCATATTGAAATTTTAGAGATTGAACATCCTTTATTTGACTCTCAAATAGTTGCAGATGAAATTGCATTAGCATTAGAAAGAATGGGTAATTTAAAATTTAAGGTTATTGCATATAGAAAATTACAAGAAATTATAAATGCAGGAGCATTAGGTTGTGAATTAAGATTGTCTGGTAAACTTCCAAGTGAAAGGTCAAGAACCTGGAGATTTGCACAAGGTTATTTGAAAAAAGCAGGAGAACCAAGCAAAGAAATTGATAGGGCACAAGCAACTGCATTAACCAAAACAGGCATTATTGGGATAAAAGTAGCAATTATGGCTCCTGATGCAAGAATTTATGATAAAATTGATATTGATGATAGAATTAAAAAACAAATAAATGAGGAAGTTGAGGAAGAGGAAGAAAAAGAACCTAAAAAAATAAAAAATAAAAAACCTATTAAAAAGAGAGAAAAGAAAGAAGAACCAGCTAATAAGTTTAAAACTGAAAAAAAATTAGCTAAAGAAATAGCAAAAACAGAAGATAAAGTAGTGGAACACAAAATAACTCAAAAACAAGCTGATAAAGAAATTAAGCAAGAAGTAAAAGAAGATATAGAAGAATTAAAATAAAAATATTATTATCTTATAAGGCCGTCTTTTTAAGAAAAAGATGGTGGCAAAAAATAAATATATATGTAGATGAGAAGATTAAGTTACTCTCAACCCTTTAAAAAAGGCTTGACTCAAAAGACAGCTTAAAGATTTACAAAAATATAAGTTAAAAAAATAAAATGGCAATATTAAAATCAAAAGATATTTCAAGAATATCTCAAAAAGAAATTGAAGAGAAAATAAAAGATTTAAAAATGGAACTAATTAAAAATCAGATTAGCTCTGGTAAGGGGGGAAAGATGAAAACTCGGGAGATTAAACGAACAATTGCAAGATTACTTACATTCAACAAATTAAACCTTGTTGATAAGAAGGAAAAATAAAACAATGGATATATGTCCAAAATGTGGATTGCCTTTACAAGCTTGTGTTTGTGAAGAAATAGCAAAAACAGAGCAGAGAATACACATCAGAACTGAGAAGAAAAGGTTTGGTAAAATAATGACTATTATCTCTGGTTTTCAAGGTGTGGACTTGAAAACAATTGCAAAAAGTCTTAAACAGGTTTTAGCCTGTGGTGGAACAGTAAAAGGTAATACTGTTGAACTCCAAGGGGATCATTCAAGAGCAGTTAAACCTGCATTGGTTAAACTTGGATTTTCAGAAGACACAATAGAAGCAGCATAAAGGCAAAAATTTGAAAAATAGAAAGGTGATGATAAATATAAAAGTAAGAATACAAAAATATCAATATCTTCCAAGCATAAGGAGATACAGATGAGAAGATTTAGCTACTCATAACAAAGCTGATAAATTTAAACATTACCAAAAAACAAACAAAATGGAAGAACAAGTATCTGATAAAAAAATAGCAATTATAAGGATATCTGGCATGGTAAAAGTTAGTAGGGACATAGAGGATACTTTATATAAATTAAGATTAAGGAGAAAATATTCTTGCGTTGTTGTTAATTTAAATAAATCTCTAAAAGGAATGCTGGATAAAGTCAAATATTATGTTGCTTATGGTGAAATTGATAAAGAAACTTATGATAAATTAGTAAAAGCCCGTGGAAAAAAAGTAAATGGTAAATTAAAGCCTTTTTTTAGATTACACCCTCCAAGAAAAGGAATAAAAAGCAAACTTCAATATCCAAAAGGAGTTTTAGGAGACAATAAAAAAGATATAAATAAATTAATTGAGAGGATGTTGTGATAATGGAAGCAGAACAAATAATACAAAAAGAAATAAACAGATTAAGACGAGAAAAAGAATCTGGAGAAGAGGATGTAATAGAATCTATTAGTACTAGTTTGGCTCTCTCACATATTGCTAAAAAACATAAAATTGATTTTCTTCTCTATCATAAACAAATAGAAAGAATATATAATTAAAATGCCAATTAAACTCAAAAAGAAAAAGAAAGCAGTAAGAATGAGAGGAACAGCCACTCATGGCTGGGGCTTTAGAAAAAAACATAAAGGTAGTGGACATAGAGGAGGAGTTGGAATGGCTGGAACAGGAAAAAGAGCAGACCAGAAAAAAACTTTAATTAATAAATTATATGGAAATAAATATTTTGGTAAAAGAAATAGAGGAATTACAAGTAAATCAATAAAAAAAGATAAAACAAAATTTATGAATTTAAGAGAAATTAATGAAAAATTTGATGGGAAAAACTCAGTTGATTTATCTGAATATAAAATATTAGGGGAAGGAGAGATTAATAAAAAATTTATTATTAAAGCTAAAGCAGCTTCAAAATCTGCTATTAATAAAATTGAAAAAGCAGGTGGGGAGATTATTCTTCCTGTTATTAAGGAAACTAATAATTCTAATCAAATAAAACCTAAAAAAGAAAAAGAGGAAAAAAATTGAAAAAGAAAACATCAGTAACTTAAAAACATAGGAAGACACGTAGATGATATGTCAAGTTACTCAATTAGAAGCTTAAGCTATTTATCAACTCAAAATATACTAAAATATCAATATCTTATAATAACAAGAGATATGCAATGAAGAGGGTAGGAATATAAGAAAAACTTAAGTTACTCATAACATAACTCAAAGATTTAATAGATTATTGGGGATAAAATAGAATAAACAAAAATGGAATTTAGAGACATATTAAAAAACTTGCCAGAAGTGCAAAGTCCTACTGAAAAGAAATTAAGTTTTAATGTTAAGTTAAAATGGACTATGATAATTCTTGTTTCGTTTTTTGTTTTATCTAATATTGCTCTTTATGGTTTAGCTAATAATGCTATGGAAAGATTTGAATATTTGGCAGTTATTATGGGAACAAGTTTTGGTTCAATTATAAGCCTTGGTATTGGACCAATTGTAATGGCCTCTATTATCTTGCAATTATTAGTTGGAAGTAAGATTTTAGATATTGACACATCAACTGTTGAAGGAAAAAGGTTTTTTGGAGGCTTGCAAAAATTAATGGTTTTCTTTTTTATAATTTTTGAAGCATTAATCTATGTTTTAATGAGGGGGCTTGAAGCAATGCCTGGTTATACTGCAATTCTTATAGGCCAGCTGATAATCGGAGGATTAGCAATCTTATTTATGGATGAAGTTTGCACAAAGTGGGGATTTGGAAACGGAGTAAGCTTATTTATTGCAGCAGGAGTAGGTTGGAGGTTATTTACAGCAGCATTTGGATTTTTAGGTTCTGAGGGACAATTTCAAGCATCAGGAAGGGTAATTGCATTATTCATAAGCTTAATGAATGCAGATTCTCAAGGAGCTATGTTAGCTTTAGCAGCTATTCTTGCAACTATAATTTTATTTTTAGGAGTTGTATGGGCCCAATCTTTAAAAATTGAAATTCCTTTATCTTATGAAAGGATAAGAGGATATTCAATGAAATGGCCATTAAGATTCTTTTATGCTTCTGTTATCCCAGTTATTTTAACTGCTGCTTTAATTGCAAATCTGCAGTTATTTGGGGGATTGCTGCAAAATTGGATGGGGAGACCAACCATTTTAGGTAATGTTGTAAATGGACAACCAGTTTCTGGATTTTTGTATTGGGTTGGTTCAACAAATATTGTTGCAAGAATAATTCAAGGAAGCTGGGAATGGAGCTTATTAGGACAAATACTCGGGCATGTTGTATTTTTCATGTTTTTTGCTGCCTTGTTTTCTGTATTTTGGGTTAAAACATCTGGGATGGATGCTTCAGCTCAAGCTCAAAATATTTTAAAATCTGGATTACAAATTCCAGGATTTAGAAAAGATGAAAGAATTTTAGAATCTATATTAAAAAGATATGTTATGCCTTTAACAATTATGGGAGGTCTGGCTATTGGGTTATTAGCAGCATTAGCAGATGTTTTAGGAGCTTTAGTAGGTGGAACAGCTTTGTTGTTAGGAATTATGATTATATTCCAGTTTTATGAAAGCATTGCACAGCAACATGCAATGGATATGCATCCTGCAATGAAAAAAATAATGGGGGCTTAAGGTTTTTAAACTTAATTTGATTAATAATTAAAAGAAAAGAGGAGAAAACTAATATTTTATAAACACAGGAAGAGACTTAAGCTACTCATTTGTGTTACTTAAGATTTATTGACATATTAATAAAAAAATATCAATAATAGATAAAATAAACAGTTATACACAACTAAGATTTAGTCTAAAGAACAGAAGAGCATAACTTAAAGATATAATAAAATACTGAGAACAAAAACAAAATGCCATTAACAGAACTTATTCAAAATAACCCAAGAACTGCAATTATTATTTTGTCTTTGATAGTTACTGTATTTATAACAGTTGTAACTTATTTTATGACAGACAGAGTAAGAATGAAAGAAATAAAGACAAAGCAAAAAGCTCTTCGTTTGGAGATTAAGAAATATAAACATGATCCTGCAAAGATGATGGAGCTTAATAAACAGATGATGGAGGATATGCCTGAGCAATTAAAACATTCTTTTAAACCAATGTTAGTTACAATTATTCCTTTATTGATTCTTCTTGGATGGTTAAGATCAACTTTTGCAGATACTGCTATTGCTTCAACCTGGATTTGGTGGTATATTGGCTCTTCTATTGTTTTTAGTATGAGTTTAAGGAAGATTTTTGGGTTGCAGTGATTGTATCAATATTTATTCTAAGATATTAGTTATTATTATAAGCTATTAGATTATATAAAACTTTAAATAAAATATAAACAATTTTTCTAATTAAAAGGATACATAATTATGATATTTTGGTTTGAAAAACATAATAAATTTTCTTGGGTAATCACAATTTTAATTGCAATTTTTATTTTTTATGTCTCATCATTAACTTTTAAACCTACCTCAGTAGGGGGAATTGCGTTAGAAACAACTATATATCACTTTTACACATTTTTCTTTTTATCTATTTTTTTGTTAATCTCTTTAACTAGGGGAAAATTCAAAAATAAAAACTTAATTTTTATAAGCATTATCTTAGCAATTCTTTATGGAGTCTCAGATGAAGTTCATCAACTTTTTGTTATAGGAAGAGTGTGTGCAATTTCTGATGTTTTAATAGATTCTATAGGTGTTTTATTAGCAGGATACTTGTATTTATCTTTTCTTTTAGGAAGAAAAAAGTGATATTCTCCCACGATTAAAATGTAGACTTCCTCAATATCTCTTAAACCTCTTTAGTGAGCACTTTTCATATTCAAAACTCTAAATTTTATAAGTTATTGATATCTGGTTACTCTATAAAAGGGAGATTTTCTTACTTAATTTACCCTTGTTAAAAATTCCTGATAAGAAAGTTTTCCTAATTCAGAAATTATCCCTGTAATCTCTTTTTTTTCTATAAATTCAAATGCAAAATTCTGAATTTTAATTTTTTGTGAAGTTTTTTTCCAGATTTCTTTTGAGCTTCTTTTTTCAAAGACAAGTTTTTTAGAAGAGTATTTCCAAGAATCTGCTAAAATATAAACTGGAATTTTTTCTGATTTTGCTATTTGTGTAAACATTCCACTTCCAACTTTATTGATTATCCCTTTTTTTGTTATTGCATCTGCACCTAATAAAACTAAATCAACATCTCTTGTTCCCTGAGACTTAGTTAAAGCAATTCCTGCAGCAGAATCTGTAAATATAGTAACTTTAATTCCTGCTTTTTTTAATTCTCTTGCTGTTTTTCTTCCTTGATAAAGCGGACGAGTCTCTGTATTATAAACTTCAAAATTCTTACCCTTCTTTTTTGCACAAATTAATGCATTAACAACAGTTGAAGAATGACAATGAGTAAAAATCACAAAATTATTTTTAATTAATTTTAAAACTTGTTTATTAATTGTCTCTTGATTCCGATCTAATTTTTTTAATAATTCTTTATATGAAATTTTATCTGCTATTTCAAGAGTTTTCTCAAGCATTGGTTCTGTTGGCCTTAATAAAAGAAGTTTTTGTTTTGACTTGTTTGTTGGAATTAATTGATATGCTTGAAAACCTGCTTTTGCTATTTCTCTTGCTCCCTGGATTTTAATAGATTTTATTTTTTTACAAATTTGATTAAATCTTTTTTGATTTTGCATTTTTTATTTTATTTATCTGGAATATGATAAATTTTTAAATTATGTTATGGATAGCTTAAGTCTCTTCCTTAAACCAATTCCTATTTTGTTTGATTTACTAAATTGATTTAACTCACCTCATCTGCATCTCTTTCTATGCTTATAAATTATTGATATTTTTATTTATTATCAATTTTCTTTTTTACTTCTTTTAAAACAAAACAGGAGTTATAAAAACTTCAACTAAAGCTGCGATAAAAAGCAAAACTACTGCCAATATAACTAAATTTAAAGAATCCTGGAGAATTACCCAGAATTTTTCTGAATGAATATCATGCCTTATTACTGCAATACTGATAATTCCTCCTGCTAAAGCTCCTGAAAAATATGCTCCTATTTCAGGAACTCCGTGTATCATATATCTCATTACACCTAATGGGAGGTTTGCTAAATTTGATTCTGAAAATATTCCTATAGCTGCACTAATTACACTTGCGTTCCATGCTAAGATAAAAATCGCTCCGGCACCAAAAAGCAGAGAAAATACTAGCGTGAAAATTAAAACATAAATATTATTTGCAAAAATATTAACTATCTTGTCTTTAGCAGTTAAAAACGCAGTTGTTTTAGAAATATGTTTTATTCCATACTCAGAAACGCACTCATCAAAATATGCTGGCTTATTTATAATACAATAGGTTTCAATTTGCGCTCTGAAACTTTGATTTCCATCTGCAAAAACAATATACCAAAAAGAAAATGCTACAATAAATCCTAAAAACAAGAACATAAAATAAGTAAGTGCTTTTGCATGTTCTTTTAATAATAGCTTAAATCCTTTTATATGTAAATCTTTTTCTTCTTCATTTTTAATTGCATAATACATAAACGGGATGGAAAACATAACAACAAAAGTAACAACTAATATTCCTGTATATTTTGAAAGAACAGGATCTCCTGAAAATATCCATTTAACTAAAAGTAAGGATACTGTTGCATAAAACGCTCCAATAAAAAACATCTCCCAAGGACGCTTTTCTGCTTTCTTTGGATTAACCAGCATTTCTAACATGTGAAAATACCCCTTTTTATTATATATAGTTAGTTAATCTTATTTTTAAACATTCTTAGTATCTTAAATAAATTTAAAAAGCAGTTATACTAAATAAAATTATGTAAAAAAGATGCACATAACCAGCATTTTATAAAAAATTAACTTACACAGAAGAGGAGAAGTGCCTAGCTTAATCAAATCATCTCAAAAACCTAAGATATTTAACAAATAATAAAAAAGCTGAAAACAAAAAATGACTAAATATATTTGTATAAATTGTAATTATAAATTTGAATCAGAAAACCCTTCTGAATGCCCTTATTGTGGTACAGATAAATTTGAAAAAGATAAATCTGCAGGAGAGCTTTTAGAAGAAGTTGAGAGGATATTAGGAAAATAATTTTATACTTTTAACATCAAAAAAACAATGTGCCACCACCTCCTAAAAGAGGTGGTTTTTTACAGGCACTTGTTTTTAGGATGCTCCAAAATTGAATTGGAGCAAACTCCACATCTTAAAAGATATGGTTTCAATTTTGAACATGAAAAAAATTAAAATAAGAACTGGGAGTGGAGAGTTTATTTTACCTGTAAATAATATTTGGGAACTTCCGAAAAACAAAAATTATAAACTCTTAGATGTTGGTTCAGGAGAATGTTATTTAAAAACATTATTACCAAAAAATATAAAATATTATAGTTTGGATATTAAAGGAAAACAAGATTATATACATGATTTAGATAAATTTCCAATACCTATTCCTAAGAATCAATTTGATATTATAGTTTGTTTAGAAACATTAGAACATACTAGTTATCCACATAGAATCATGAAAGAACTTTTAAGAATATCAAAACCAGATGCTATATTTTTTCTATCTATGCCTAATGAATATAATTTTTATTGTAGATTTAATTATTTAATAGGGAAAAAAACAAGTGTTCAAAATCCTTTTATGGTTGTTGAAAAACATAGACATATTCACTTACCAAGAGTCAAGGACATTTTAAATTTTTTCTCATATTATTTGGACATTAAAGAAATAGATTATAAATGGTATTCTTGTACAGGGGCTCATGGTAAAGGATTTAAAAAGAAAAGTTCTTTAATAATAGATAAAATTATAAATAAATTTGTTAAAACATCTCCTTCTCTTTTTACAAGAAGTGTTATAATCAAAGGGCTAAGGAAAAGTAAAAAATGATAATTCATCTAAAAGAAATTCTTAGTATATCTAAGAATAATAACGAGACACACAACTAAGATAGCAAATCTTTTAATGTGTAGAGATATAGATAAAAAATAAAATTAAAAAATGGTTGAAGGAATAGAATTAAATATTGGCAACATAGATATTGAGGATTCTAATATTGAACATAGTGAAATTGAGCAGAGCAAGATAAAAGATAGTGAGATAAAGGATAGTAGTATTGGAGATAGTGAGGTAAGAGGCAGTATTATTGAAGACAGCAAAATAAAGGACAGCAAAATTATTAGAGAAGAAATAAGACATGAACATATAAGTTCTGAAAATATTATTAAAAAAAGAAAAGAAAAAATAGTTGGTTTTTTTAAGACAAAAAACCTTTGGGTTCTTATTCTTTTGATTATTGCTATAATTTTAGGAATTTATATTAGAAGCATGCCTATGCAAGACCATGGGGGAAATCCTGGATTATGGGATATTACTACAAACACATGGACTTTAGGGCCTGATTTAGATCCTTGGTTATTTTTTAGATATGCTAAAACTATTGTTGAACAAGGGTCTTTACCACAAATAGACATGATGAGAAATGTTCCTTTAGGATTTAATACTTCAAGAGAAACTCCTTTATTACCTCTTATGATTGTTGGGACTTATTATTTTTTGAATATTTTTTCAGATGTTAGTGTTATTTATGCCGCAGCTATTTTTCCTGTAATAATGTTTGCACTAACAATAATTACTTTTTTTCTTTTTGTTAGGGAAATCTTTATTAGAAAATCAAAAAAAAGTATAACTAAGGCAAATATTATTGCATTAATTTCTAGTTTTTTTATGATAGTTATTCCTGCATTTTTATCAAGGACTATTGCAGGAATTCCTGAAAAAGAGTCTACTGCTTTCTTTTTTATGTTTCTTGCATTTTATTTGTTTTTAAAAGCATGGAAATCTGAAAAATTAAAAAACGCTGTGATTTTTGCGGTTTTTGCTGGAATTGCTACTGTTTTAATGAGATTAATTTGGGGGGGAGTTCTTTATTTATTTTTAACAATTGCTGTTGCAAGTTTTATAGCATTTATGTTAAACAAGGTTCATAAAAAAGAATTTATAGTATATTCTTCATGGCTTTTTGTTTCATTAATATTAACTTTAGTGTTTTTTTCAAAAAAAATTCCATTGACTGTGTTATTTTTAACAAGCTTAGATACTGCAATATGTTTTTTTGTTTTCTTAATTTTCTTAACACATTTTATTGTATGGAAAACAAAATTATCTAAACTTAAAATACTCGAAAAAATCAAACTTCCTGAAAATCTTATTTCAATAATTATTGCGATTATTTTTATTTTTATTTTTATATTAATTTTTTTAGGTCCTGGGTTTATTATTGATAGAATTAAGATGATACATCAAATAATTTTTGAACCAACTTCTGGGAGGTGGGGGGTAACTGTTGCTGAAAGTAGACAGCCTTTTTTTACAGAATGGGGAGCAAGTTTTGGTCCATTTATAAGAAATATTCCGGTGTTTTTTTGGTTGTTTTTTATAGGTTCTGTTGTTTTGTTTAAAAAAATGCTAAATAAAATAAAATTAAAAGATTCTTGGGTTTTAACAGGAGCATATCTTTTATTTTTAATTGGGATAATTTTTTCAAGATATTCTGGCTCAAGTATTTTTAATGGAAGTAGTTTTATTAGCAAATCTTTCTACTATATTTCTGCTTTAATTTTAATTGGCTCTTTAGTTTATTATTATGTAATATATTATAAAAAAGAAGATAAAAGTTTTGAAAGAATAGATTATAACTTACTAATTTTATTTTCATTGTTTATACTTGGTTTATTTGGTGCAAGGAGTGCTATAAGATTAATATTAGTATTAGCTCCGATAACTACAATTTTTGTTGGTTATTTGATTGTAGAATCTTTTTCCAGGTTTAAAGAGATTGATGAAAAAATTTGGAAAATTATTTTAGGGGTTTTGATTATCATAATCTTATTATCAAGTATTTTTGCTTTTTACACATTTTATAAAAGCGTTAAATCTCAAGCATATAGTATGGTTCCTTCTTCTTATAATCAACAATGGCAAAAAGCAATGAAATGGGTAAGGGAAGAAACTCCTAAAAATGCTGTTTTTGGGCATTGGTGGGATTATGGTTATTGGTTGCAAAGTATTGGGGAAAGAGCAACTGTTTTAGATGGAGGCAATGCAATTGGATATTGGAATTATTTAATGGGAAGACATGTGCTAACAGGAGATAATCAAGATGATGCTTTAGAATTTTTATATAATCATGATACAACTCATCTTTTAATTGATTCTTCAGACATTGGAAAATATGGAGCTTATTCTAGTATTGGAAGTAATGAAAATTATGATAGAGTTTCTGGAATAGGTGTTTTTATTTTAGATGAAAAACAAACACAGGAAACACAAGATCAAATTATGTTTGTTTATTCTGGAGGTATTGGACTTGATGAAGATTTGATAATTAATGAAAATGAAAAGGAAATTTTACTCCCAGCAGGAACTTCAGGAGTTGGTGCTATAGTTTTGCCTATAGAAAACACTGGAAGTTCAAATGATGTTTCAAAAGTAGGGCAACCATATATTATTGTGGTATATCAAGGATTACAACATAAAGTAAATTTAAGATATTTATATAGTGGTGGGGAATTTACTGATTTTGGTTCTGGAATTGAATCCTGCGCTTATGTTTTTCCAAAACTTATTTATCAAGCACAAGGGATTAGTTCACATCCAATTGGGGCTGCTATGTTTATTTCTCCAAGATTAATGAGGGGGATGTTTTCTCAAGTTTATCTTTTAAATGATCCTCTTAATAATTTTCCTAATTTTAAATTAGTTTATTCTGAACCTAATTTTATCGTGAGGGATTTAAGAAATCAAGGACTGGATTTGCCTGAAATTATATATTATTCTGGTGTTCAGGGACCAATAAAAATATGGGAAATTGAATATACAGGAAATGAACAGATTAAAGAAAAATATCTTGACACAGATTATTCTAAATATCTAAGTTGGAAATTATGAAAATAAATTTTAATTTGAAACATGGGGATAAATAAAGCAATACTTAAAATATTTGATATGCTTTATAAAAAGAAATTTTTTGAAGAAATTAATTCTGTTATAGAATTAGGTTCTCAAGTAATTTATGTTGAATATGATAATATTTTATTATTCCTTAAATCCATTGGAAGAAAAAACCCAAAATCAGATTTAAAAAAAGCTTATCAACGAATGAATATAAAAACATTAAGAAAGAAATTATTTCCAAAATCTTATCTTTTAGATGCTAAAAATATCTATAATTTTTTAGGGATTAAAAATTATGAATGTATTGATTCTGACGGACATTTTGGGGCCCATATTTTTGATTTAAACAAAGATATAAATAAAGAATATAAATATAAAAAGAAATTTGATTTAGTAACTAATAATGGAACAACAGAACATATATTTAATCAATATACTTGTTTTAAAAATATTCATGATTTAACAAAAGTCGGGGGATATATGTTTCATGCAGTTCCTTTTATTGGTTGGCTTGAACATGGATTTTATCTTTACAGTGCATCATTTTTTTTAGACCTTGCTTTTATTAATAATTATGAGGTAAAAGCTATGTGGATTTGCACTGACGATATTCTAAAACCTTATTCAAAAGAAATAGCAGAAACACATTTAAAACAAAGACAAAAAGACGTAGAAATCATTTGTTTATTTAAGAAAACTCTTAATAAAAATTTTAAAATGCCCTTTCAAGGAAAGTATACTGAAACAACAAAAATAAAATATGTGGATGGAAAATCAGGTATAAAATTTTTAAAATCTAAAACTCCTTGGTTTGTTGTTGTAAAAAAAATACTTAATTTAAAGATTTTGAAATGACCTCCTACGCTTAAGAGTATGGATTTCCTTAGTATTCCTACAAATAATTAAGTTACACACAACTGAAGTTTAAAGCTTTAAAATTTATGTTATACTGAAATTAACCATATTCTAAAAGATGTGGTTTCAAAATAAACATAATTTTTTATTAGATCAATGTTTTTTAAACACCCATAATAAAGAACCTAAAAAAGAAATTGGAATAGCTATCATAATCCCTGCTAAAAAAGCTATATTTGCATTTAATACGCTTTCTTCTAATAAATTTAAAACTAATTTTCCAACAATTACATTTGCCAAAATAGCAATTACATAAACAATTACCCATTTAGGGACCTGTTTTTTAATTGAATAATCTCTTGCATGAAAAGTAAAATTTCTATTAACTCCAAAGTTAAATACCATAGAAATAAAAGCAGAAGAAACTCTTGAAAAAACAAATTCAATACCTACCCTATAAAATGCATTAAAAAAAATCCAATCAATTAAAAAAGCTCCAGAACCAACAAAAGAAAAACAAATAAATCTATTGAAATGCTCTATTATAAAAAAGCCTAATTTTTCAAAAATATTTAACTTATAATTTTTATAAGGATACATTAAACAACCCCTCCTTAAAAATAATTAATGCAGATAAACAAATTATAATTTGAAATATAAAAATTAAATAAGTAACATCTTTTTCATAAACTTTTCTTTTAAACTTTTTTAAAATAAACAAAGATAAATGAGTTAAACCATAAATTTTATTAAAAGGCATTTCTAAACTTCCATCTTTTTGAGGAATGAGAAAGGATTGTTTTTTTAATCTACCTCTTAATTTTAAAACTATTTCGATTATATAAGGAATAAATATAAATATTGCTATTTTTTCAAAATTTCCTAAAATAGCCATTCCTGCTATTAATGCTCCAATAGCCCATGTTAAAGAATCTCCTGGGAAAACTTTTGCAGGAGGTTTATTATAAAAATAAAAAACAATCAAACTTGCAACCATACATAACCCAATCAGAGCTAACCAAGAAGAACCAGTAACATAAGCTATAAATGATAAAAATGTTAAAATGATGATTCCTTGTCCAGATTCTAAACCTCCAAGTCCTGCCAAGAAATTATAAGTAGTTGTTGCTCCAACAACTCCTAAAGGAACTATAATTAAGGGGAAAAGTATTCCAAAATCTACTATTCCTAAAAATGGAAAAGCCATTTTATGAACTCCTGAATTAATTACAACTAATGGAATTGAAGCTAAAAGAGCAAGAAACAATCTAAATCTTGCAGAAATTCCTCCATGCTGCCATCCAAATAAATCATCAATTACTCCAACAAGTGCTAAAATCAAAATAACACTTAATAATGCAAATATATCTAAAATAGTTGTATTACTTTTAAGAATAAATGTTTTTATAGCAACATAAGATAAAATACTTAAAACAAAAGCCATAACCACAACAATTCCTCCAGAAGCAGCTACATTTTTTGGATGATTAAGTTTATGCATTTCTTCCCATAAAAGTCCGACTCTTTGACATTTTTTTATCCATTTTGGAAGAATTAAAGCAGTTAAAATAAAGCTAATTAAAATTGAGCTAAATAAGATAATCTCCATTTCTTAAGTAGAAATTAATGGTTTTTAAGTTTTATATATTTTAATTAGTTGGATTCCAATGATAGCAATAAGATACAAGAATAAGAATAATATCTCCACATTTAGAGAGTTTTTATAGCTTATAAAAAATTACGAGACACATAACAGAAGTTTAAATCGTTAATATTGTAAAGATAATAGAATAAAGAAAAAAGAATAAATCAGCAAGTTTTTAGATTATTTAAGAACTCACTAAAAGTCACAAACCTATAATCTTTCTTTTTACACCAAAACATATAGTTCCCCAACATCCTTAAAGCATTTTCCCCTGAATTCTTTTTAATATAAAAAGGGATTTTAAAAGGTCTTAAATTATTAAATTCCCAGGGATGGAATAAAATGTTGGTATGTCCTGGATTTTTCATACAGGATATTGTTGCGGGTTTTATAAATTTTAATCCTAAAAATCTGAAGAAAATCCAGCTAAGTGGGATTGGGATGATGGGGGTTGTAGATATTGGTATTTCAAATACCTGGTTTCTTAAAGTGATTCTTCTTTTTTCAAAATAATTATTATATCTTTTAGGAAGATAGGTTGGGGAAATTGAAGAACTGTATTTAAATCCTAATCTTTTTAAAGAATTATAATTTACTTTTTGTAGCCGGGGAAACCTAAACCCCTGAATTTTTTTATTAATTATGTTTTCTATTATCTCTTTAGATAATTTGGTTTCTTCTTCATTATACCCTTTAACTTGATGATGCAAACTATGCGACGCTATCTCATGGTTTTTTGATATATTCTTTATTATTTGAGGGTATTTTAATGCAAAACTTGCTGTAACAAAGAATGTTGCATCTGTTCTATGTTTTTCTAATAAATCTAAAACTTTTTTTAAACCCTCAAAACTAAATTCAAATTGTTCTTGTTTTGGAATTTTTAAATTATATTCTAAAGGCAAATCAAACTCTTCTACATCAAAACTAAGTAAAATTTTATTCATATTTCCCACAAATATCATTTAATCTGATTTTTAATAAATCTAAAAACATTTTAATTGGGTCTTTTAGAAAATTAATTTTTGAACCTTGTGTTCCGTATCTTTTTAAGACCATGGCTCTTGCTTCTTTGATTTTATACTTTTTTTTCTTAGCTAAATATAAAATTTCTGTATCAAATCCCCATCCATTTAAAGTTTGTTTTGAAAATAGACTCTTGGCAGCTTCTTTTTTAAAGACTTTTAAGCCACATTGAGTATCTTTTATTCTATATCCTAAGATTATGTTTGAAAGAATATTAAATCCTTTACCAAAAATTCTTCTTAAGGTGCTTATATTTTCATGATTATCTGTTTCTAAATTCCTTGAGCCAATTACTACATCAAAATCTTTTAAATAAGATAAAAGATTTTTTAGATTATCAAAAGAATATGCTAAATCTGAATCTGTAAAGCACATGTAATCTCCAGTTGCTTGTTTTACTCCCTTTTTTACAGCAAAACCTTTTCCTTTATTTTTTTTATAAGAAATAATTTTAAAAAATTTTGGTTTATAATTTTTTAATATTTTTAAAGTATTATCTGTTGAACCGTCGTTAATTATTAAAATTTCCCACTTATCTTTTTCATTTTTTAAAAACAATTTTAATTTTTTTAAAGTTCTTAGGATATTTTTCTCTTCATTATATGCTGGGATTATTAAGGAAATCTGCATAATAATTTTGTGGTTGTTTTATTTTATAAATATGATTATTATAAAAAAGTGATTATCAAAAATGACTTCCTCCACAACTAAAGAATGGTTTCCTTAGTATCTTATTTCATCTTAAAGACTTCAATCTCGTGAGAGTTGAAGTTCCCAAAAATCTATGATTTTTTAGGACTGTACACTTCTCCTGTTCTTAGTTTTTATTTTATAGTTATTACTTAACTCAAAACACTCATCTCTTCTTCTATAATAGTTCTTCTTTGTTCAAACTTGTCTTCTGTTTAAGAAGAAAGTTTGTTTTTATGAGCTATGAGTATTATAAAAGAAGATATTCTGCCCTTAGTAAAATTTAAAAACAAATTATAATTTAAGTAAAAGATGGTAAAACTTATGATGGAAAAAGACCACATGGAGAAATTGTATTCTTCTAAAAATCCTTTAATTAAATATGTTCATATGGGAAGATTAAAAAAAATTATTGGTTTAATTCCTAAAAGGAAAAATATGAAGATTTTAGATGCTGGATGCGGAGAAGGACAATTATTATCTATGGTATTAAAAAAATTTGGTTTATCTAATCTAAAACTTTATGGCACAGATATTACTAGTATTTCATTAGAAAGTGCTAAAAAAAGAATTGAAAATGCTGAATTTTCCTTACAGGATTTAAGAAACTTAGATTATAAAGATGAGTTTTTTGATCTAATTATGTGCACAGAGGTAATTGAGCATATACCAGAATATAAAAAAGTTTTAAAAGAATTTGAAAGGATTCTTAAAAAAGGAGGCATATTAATAATTAGTTTTCCAAATGAGTTTTTATGGAATGTTAGTAGATTTTTTTTAGGGAGGAAATCTATTAAGAATCCAGACCATTATAATTCTTTTTCTCCAGCAATTATGATTAAAGAAGTCAACCTTAATTTTAAAAAAAGAGCTAATGTTCCTTTTGCACTTCCTTATTTTCTAGCTTTAACAAGAATCCTTGTTTTTGAAAAATGATTTATTTCAGAAATAACATCCCCACACCAAAAATTTCCTCGATATCTTGTTTTACTTTAGAATTATACACATCTCTCCTTTAACTTGTTATATTCATTAAGATATTGATATTGTTTAGTTATATTTTAAATACTCCTAAAACAACTTTAAAGTTTTAGGGTTGTGTGAAATATAGAAAGACTTAAAAAGAACATCTTCTTTATTGTTACATATTGTTACAAAAAGTTACTATTAGAAAAAAAGTTTAAAGAGGGGAGAATGGATAAAAAATCTCAAACAAGATTGATTTTTGGAATACTTCTAATTAGTATTTTTTCTTTGTCTTTTGTTTTGGGTAGTGGAGGAGGGGAGAATCCAATTGGCTATAAAATCTATGATAATACTCTGGAAATCTGGAATACGCAGGCAACTTATTATTTTAATAAAACTTCTGGGATACAATTTACTAATCATTTTCAGGATTACTGGACAAGAAATATATTTTGTATTGGATATTATTCTGGGGATGAATGGGTTAAAATAAAATGTGCAGATGAGTTAGGAGAATTTAATAGGGATATTAAAACAGATAATGAAACTTATGTTAATGCAACTCTTTGGAAATGGATTACTTTAAATATTGAGGGAAATGAATATCCTTTTAGGTTTGGTTTAAGATACCATTTGGGATTAAATGATGAAAAATTATCAATTATTATTCAAGGAAAAAATGGAGCTATTAATATTCCTTATGATTTAGGTTTTGCTTGGAAAGTTACAGATTGGGAAATCCCGCATGATAATCCTTTAGGAGATTCAATTTTTATTAATGATACAGATTATGATTTAGATGGAACTTTTGATTTGTTATTTAAAAATATGACTCACATTATTACCCCTTTTAATGAAACAACACAACAAGTTGATGAACTAATTGAACCAATTCCATTTTTTAGAGGTTATGATTGGACAAAGTTTTTAAGAGTTGATTGGAATAAAAATTTGAATTATGCTGTCAAAATGTATAGTAATGGAAATCAAGAAGATTTTTATGTTGCTCTTTTAATTAATGCTGGAAAATTTAATTCTACTGATGAAAAATCAACAACATTTTACTGGATAGATGCAGAAGGAGATTATACTGGGGTTCATTGGGATACAAGTGCAATTACAAATCCAACAAAAATTACAACTGATGGAACTAATTTTTGGGTTATTGATTATAGTGCAACAGAGAGGATCTATAAATATAATATGACAGGGGGTTATGTTGATGATTGGGAGATAGTTGAAGCTGATACTCCTTTTGGAATAGCAACTGATGGAAATTATTATTGGGTTGCTGAGCATACTGGCGCAGAAGTTTATAAATATAATTTAGATGGGAGTTATACTACTGACCATTTTGATTTAAGTGTTCAGGGTATTGTTTTTGCAGATGGAATAGCAACTGATGGAAATTTTATTTGGGTATCTGACTCATCATCTGAAAATAGATTTTATAAGTATGAAATGGATGGAACATATATTAGTAATTTTAGTTTAGCGGGGACTTTCGGTGGTGGTGGTGGCTTGGGAACTGATGGAAATTTTATTTGGAGTGTTAATAGAATAGATGATAAGGCTTATAAATATTATATGAATGGGACTTACACTGGGTTTAATTTTTCTGTTTCTGGTGAAATGACTTATCCTCAAGGAGGTGCAGTTTATGGGGGTTATATTTGGTTTCAGGATACTCCTCTTGATGAAGTTTTTCAATATGAAGGGGAAATAGTAGACTCAACTTCTCCAAATGTAACAATCAACCAACCAACAAACATAACTTATTCAACAAATACAATAATCTTCAATGTAACTGCTTTAGATGAAACAAATATGACTAATGGAGGTTGTTGGATAAGTATTGATGATGGGATTACAAATTTAACTTTATTAAACACAACTCATAATGACCAATATAATGCAACTAATACTACAGTTCCAGATGGTTCATATCATACTCAAGTTTGGTGTAATGATACTTACAATAATGTAAATAATACAGAGCAAGTTACATTTAATATAATTTCAGATAGTATTCCACCACAAACTTCCACACCAATTATAACACCAAGTCAGCCAAAAACAACTGATAATTTAAAATGCAATGCTACACTTACTGATGATAAACAAACAAGTTTAACAGCATATTGGAAATGGTACAAAAATAATGTTAGTTATTTATCTGGAGAAACTGCTGTAACAAATGGAACTTTAACAATAATTACAACTTTAAATTCAACAAACACTTCAAAAGAAGAAAATTGGAAATGTGAAGTTTTGCCTTATGATGGTAATAATTATGGCAATGCAACAAATTCAACTCCTGTGATAATATTAAATACAGATCCAACCCATAACCAACCTTTATTAACTACCTCAACTGGAAAAAACCTTTCTACTGAAAATTTAACTTGTTATAATCAATCAACAAGTGATGCAGATGGAGATTCAATAACAAATATTTATAATTGGTATAAAGATGGACAGCCCCTTTTAAGTTTAAATCTTCCTTTTGAAGGGGGTTCTAATTCAAGCTATACAAAAGATTATTCTGGTTATGGAAATAATGATGGAACTGTTAGTAATAATGCAGTTTGGAAATCTTCTGGAGGTTATAATGGTAAAGGGGCGTATGATGTTACTTTAAATGGGGCTACAATCACAATTCCTCATAAGGCAGAGGTTAATCCTACTGATGAAATAACTGTAATGGCTTGGATTAAATATAATGACACTTATTGCGATAGTAATTATGGTGGCTCTGCTGCCAGACCAATAGCCAAAGGTCAAAATGAAGCTTTTGAATTACAAACTTATGAATGGATAAATGGTAAGTGTACTGCTAGATTTTGTGTCAATGCTACTTGCCCGGATTTAGGAGTTACATCTGAGACAGAAAAAGGAAATTGGGCTCACATTACTGGAAGTTTTAATGGTACTCATATTAATACTTATTTTAATGGTGACTTAGATGTAAGTATTGAGTATAGTGGAAAAATCCCTTTTATTACTGATGATTTAATTATTGGAGACTGGACACCTAATTTTGGCAGAGGATTTATAGGCATAATTGATGAAGTAATGATTTTTGACCATGCCCTTTCTGCAGAACAAATCAAAACACTTTATGAAGGAAAGACAAATCTAATTGTTTCACAAGAAACATCTGGAGGAGATGATTATATGTGTCAAGTTACTCCAAATGATGGTGAAGTTGATGGAAATGTTTTGAATTCGACTGAGTTGAGTGTGTTACATGAGATAACATTTAATGTGACTGATTCATTTAGTAATAAATATTTAAATTCCGTGACAATAAATTGTGATAGTCCTGGTTTCAGTCAAGGTGGAGATACAACAAATACCTATGGTCCTTATGGTTTTTCTCCTGGAAGTTATACATGTACTTTTGAGTTAACAGGATATTATGATAAAACAATAATATTTACTGCGGATAATGATAAAATAGTTTCGGTTCCAGTTTCAGAAAGGGCTGAAATGACAATCGAAGAACACACCTGGTTGGAGGCAATATATAATTGTATAAGTGGGGGAGATTGTAGCCTTTACAACCTGTTATTAGAAATAAACCAAACAACAAGCAATATTTGGGAACATACAAAACCAACAGATGAAAGTGTAATTACTTCTGAAACTATAACTAATAAAGTTGTGAATAGCACTAATAATTTATCTATTGATTATACTGTGAATATTCCTATAAAAGCAGGTTATTCTTTAGGAGCATATCTTCCAGTAAGAATTGGGTTCTGGTTTTTAAATGAAAACAATGAAACTTGTTATAATCAAGGAGATAAACCAACAGGAGTTGAAGAACCTTATTGCCAGCCATTGATTGTTGAAACAATAGGGCCAATGGGTGGAAGTGTTGATTTTACAGTTGAATTAAGACCAAGTCTTCCTGCAGGAAATTATTCAATAAAAAGAATAATAGATATTGACCCTTTGGGTGTTTGGTATAATTATGGGCAGGAGACAATTGGTATGTTTACTTTGACAGAATCTCTTATTGATTCTTACATTGGTTTGGAAAAGACTGGAGAAGTTATGCCTGAGACTAGTGGTTCAAGTAGTTCAGATTCTTCCAGCACTAATTCTGAAAGTAGTAGCAGTAGTGGTTCAAGAAAGACAATAATAATAAAAGAAAGAGAAATTATAACTTTTGTTCCTCAAAACTCAGAAGATAAAGATGAAACTGAGGAACTCATAAATTTAAATAAACCAGGGATTACTGGAGGAGCAATTGGGGCTTATTTGTTGTCTGGTGGGCAGATTACTTTTATCCTTGTTGTATTGTGTGGTACATTTATTATTTTTATAATTGTAAGGAATAAAACATCTATTAAATTAAAAAAAAAGTAATTAGTTTATTTATTTTTTCTTTTTTTATAATAATCTTTTTTTTGGGACCTATTTCTGCGACTCAAACATATTTAAATGAAAGCAATCAGTGGGGATGGAACCTAAGCATAGGATCTTTAAGTGCTTTAGCTTGGGGAGATATAGACGGTGATGGAGATACAGATTTGATTTTAACTAAAGGAGGACCATTAGCTAATACTCAATTTAGCAAGGTCTATATAAACAATGGAACAAGTTTAATAGAAAACCAAACTTGGCAACAAAATTTGACTGCAGTACAATATGGTTCTTTATCCTTGGGTGATATAGACAATGATGGAGATTTGGATTTAGCTTTAAGTGGATGTAGTTCTGGAGCTGGTTTTGTTGATGCTTGTGATAACGGACATGTTAGGACTTTTATTTATCTTAATAATGGCACAAGTTTAACAGAGAGTTCACAATGGCAACAAAATTTGACTGCCGTATATCGACCTGGTTCTTTAACATTTGGAGACATAGATAATGATGGTGATTTGGATTTAGCGTTGTGTGGTCAAACTGGGACAGACAAAATTTCTAAAATTTATACAAACAATGGCACGAGTTTGGTGGAAAGTTCACAATGGCAGAGTAATTTAAATGGTATTGAAAAATGTTCTCTTGCATTTGGAGATTTTGATGATGACAGTGATTTAGATTTAATTATTTCTGGGAGAGATAGTTCAAATAATAAACTAACCAAAGCTTATTTAAATAATGGAACAAGTTTTGTTGAAAGTAATCAATGGGAAACTAATTTATTAAATGTAGAAGATAGTTCTCTTGCTCTTGCTGATTTTGATAATGATGGTGATTTGGATTTAAGTTTAACTGGATGTTGTGATCATCATATAATTTATAAGAATAATGGGACAAGTTTTGTGGAAACCCAAGGAGCAGGGCAAGGATTGGGCTCAGTTTTTGCTGGCTCTCAAGCATTTGGGGATTATGATAGTGATGGTTATTTGGACCTAATAGTTAATGGGCGTGAAGAAGAAACTAGTCTTCATTTATATAATGCATCCAGTACAAATTTTACAGCTGCTTTTTATGATCCAGAATCTCACATAGCAGAAGTTAACTATGGTTCTTTAGCATGGATAGATTTAGATGATGATGCTGATTTAGACTTAATTGAAACAGGTTATGACACTCAATCAAGAGCCTATGTTTACCTCAGCAATCGCTCACTCACAAAAAACAACACCCAACCCAATGCATCTATTTCTGGATTTAGTTCAACATATTCAAATAATGTTCTAACATTGAGCTGGGGCAATGGCTCAGATGTTGAAACAAATACATCTGGACTCTACTATAATTTAATGATTGGAAATGCAACAGCTAATCATACAATTGTTTCTGGAGTTTATGGTGGAAGTAGTAATCCAACTGCAGGATACTTCGGAAACATGATGCAAAGAAAAAACCTTAGTCTTAAGGTTGATAGGCTTTCTGCAAGTACAACATATTACTATTATGTGCAGACAATTGATACTGGGCTGAAAGCTGGGAATTGGAGTGCTGTGCAGAGCTTTGATGTTCCTGCAGATATGGAAAAACCTAATGTTACAATTAATAGTCCTGTTGATTATTTTAATTCAAGTTCTTATAATCTTGTTTTTAATGTAAGTGTTGATGACAGGAATATAAGTAATGTAAGTTTATGGGGGAATTGGGGAAATGGATGGAGCAGAAAACAAATAAATTCATCGGGAATAAACGGGACTTATATATTTTCTGAATATATTCCAAGACAACAAACATTCCAATGGTATATTGAAGCTTGGGATAATGCAACTAATTTTCAGAATTCAAGTGTTAGGACTTTTACTAATGATGCTGGTGTCGGCTTAATAGAGAATTCTACTTGGCAAGGAAATTTAACCGGTGTACGATTTTCCTCTATTTCTTTAGGAGACATAGATTCTGATAATGACGAGGATCTTGCATTGATTGGTTGTTTGACAGATGGAGGAGATGATTGTGAAAATGGAGTTATTGCAAAAATCTACACAAACAATGGAACTTCTTTTATTGAAAATTCTACTTGGCAACAAAATTTAACTGGGGTAGGGTTTGGTTCTATTTCATTTGCAGATATAGATAATGATGGTGATTTGGATTTGGGTTTGTTAGGTTGTACAAATTCTTCATCTCTTACTTGCACTAATGGGGAAAGAATTGCAAAGATTTACTTAAATAATGGAACAACTTTTACAGAAAGTTCTCAATGGCAAAATAACTTAACAGGTACTTTTAATGGTGTTTTAACTTGGGGAGATATAGATAATGATGGAAAATTAGATTTAGCTTTAGTTGGTCAAACAACTTCTTCTTATATAACGAAAATTTATATTAATAATGGAACAAGCCTGATTGAAAGTTCACAATGGCAACAAGATTTAACAGGCATATACCAAGGAGAAATTATTTTTGGGGATATAGACAATGATGGGGACTTGGATTTAGTTTTAACAGGAGATACAAGTAGTAGTAAGATAACAAAAATTTACATAAATAATGGTACAAGTTTAGTTGAAAGTTCACAATGGCAACAAGATTTACTAGGGGTTGATAGAAGTTCTCTTTCCTTAGGAGATTTTGATAATGATGGTGATCTAGATTTAAATTTAATAGGACAGATTGCAGGAGACCACCAATATATTTATGTTAATAATGGGACATCATTTGTAGAAAACCAATCTAAATTGGACAATCTTATAGGATTATTTAGAGGCTCAATAGCCTTTGGGGATTATGATAATGATGGAGATTTAGATTTAGCAGCAATGGGAAAGGAAGATGGTTATGCTAGAATTTATGAAAATAACAACACCTATTTTATTCAAGATACAATTGCTCATTCTAATATTTCTGATAATATTGAGCAGTGTTCTCTTATTTGGAGAGATGTAGATAAGGATAATGATTTAGATTTAGTAGTGAGTGGAACGGATTTTCAAGGTAGCCCCCCTATAATTTCAAAAATCTACATAAACAACAACACAGTATCAAACACTCAGCCCAATGCATCTATTTCTGGATTTAGTTCAACATATTCAAACAATGTTTTAACATTAAGCTGGGGAAATGGTTTAGATGTTGAGACAAATACCTCTGGGCTTTATTATAATCTAATGGTTGGTAATGAAACAGCTAATCATACAATTGTTTCAGGTGTTTATGGTGGCTCATCAAATCCAACAGCAGGCTACTTCGGAAACATGATGCAGAGAAAAAACATTACTCTTAATGTTGTATTAGAGGTAAATGAAACATATAACTGGTATGTGCAGACAATTGATACTGGATTGCAAAAGAGTAATTGGTCTGTTATACAGAGTTTTAATACAAGTTTAGATACAACTAAACCAAGTATTACAATTGAAAATCCTTCTCCAAGTTCAGGAGATCATACAAATAATCCTATTATTATTTTTAATGCTACTGTTAGTGATTCTAATTTAACAAATGTGACTTTATATGCAAACTGGACTGGTTCTATGATTGCTAATGAAACAAATAATTCTGGATTAAATACAACTTATGTTTTTACTAAGAATTTAACTTCTTATAATGATGGGCAGTATTCTTGGTATATTTTAGCTAATGATTCATCTAATAATTCTCAAACTTCTGGAACAAGAAGTTTTTATTTAGATACAGCATATCCTATTGTGAGGTTAGTTAGTCCTGCTAATACTGCAAGCTGGACTTCATCTTCTACTGTTACATTTTCTTATAATGTAACAGATTTAGATATAGCTAATTGTAGTTTAATTATTGATGGAAGTGTTGACCAGACAGAAACCTCTGTTAGTGAAGATACAACTCAGACATTTACAAAGACTTTAGTAAATGGAAATTATAACTGGTATGTTAATTGCACTGATTATGTAGGTTATACTAATAATTCTGCTAGCAGAAGCTTGACTGTAAGTTATACTGCTGGTGGAGTAGGAGGAGGCGGTGGAGGTGGTGGAGGGGGTGGAGATACACCATCAATTTCTGAATTTGATATTGATTTTTCCACAGAAGATACTGGGAGTTTTGAAGCTGAACAAGGAGATGTTAAAACATTTAGTTTTAATAGTGAAATCAAACATAGCATCATAATTCTAACATTAACTATAGATTCGGCTACTCTTCTTATTCTTTCAGATCCGATTACAATACAGATTAAAACAGGTGAATCAAAACAAATTGATATTAATAAAGATGGGATTAATGATTTAGAAGTTAAACTTCTTTATGTTACTGATAGGAAAGCTAGTTTTGTTTTAAAGAAACTTGCAGGAGCAGATATTGTTGGAAGAGAAGAGTTAGAGGAGATGGTTCAAAAAGAAGCTTTATTTGATGTTAAAGTAACAATATTAGATAAATTTAAAAAAGTTTTAGCTGGAGAAGAGGTTAGTGCTCAAATTGAGGTATTTAATATTAATAATATTGGGCAGGTTGATGTTGTTGTGGATTATTATTTAAGTGATAAAGATAGTGGGGTGTTAAGTGAGGGCTCTGATACTCTTGCAGTAGAGGCTGTGGCAAGTTTTGTTAGGAGTCTGACAGTTCCTGAAGATACTGGAGCAGGAACTTATTATTTTAATGCTAATGTAACTTACAAAGATTTTGTAACTTCAAGTAAAGCAGAGTTTAAAGTTAAAAGAGAATGGCTTCTTTTTTCAGAGAATAAATTAACTATAATTATTATTTCAATAATAATTCTGATTATAGTTGTTTTGTTTTTTTATATAAAGACTATAAGAAAAAGAGAAACTAAGTTAGAAAAAGAACTTAAGAGTTTGGAGAGGAAATATAGAACAAACTCTCCCTGGAAAAAACTAAAAAGGAAGATACAAGGTAAAAAATGGCAGTAATAAGAATAGATGACGAACTTTATAAGAAAATAATAAAGTTCATAAAAAAAGAGGGGAATAGATTTGATTTTCCTAGTGTCAAATCTTTTGTAGATAAGGTTATTTATGAAAAAACCAAAGAAATTGAAAAAAAAGAAAAACAAAAAAAGAAATAAACTAGAATCTTACAAAATTTGATAACTATTCCCTACTTAGATTAAACTAATTATCAACAAAACTTAAAATATATTAAGATACTAAAGAAGTGATTTTATTTCTTTAATATCTCTTCTTACCTTAAAGTTATGCACTTCTCATCTTCAAAGCTCTTTATCCTTTGGGTCATAACCTTTTTGAAAGGTTTGTTTTTATAAAATATAGAGGTTATAATCTATAAATTATTAAACTTGATTGAGTATTTTGCGCATCTACAAAATAAATCTGGACAAGCTTTAAATTATTTTCTTCAGGATAAATATAAGACCAATCTTGATGAGGTTCATATATAGAAACCATAAAAAGACTTATATTTGGATTAGAATCTAACAGAGATTCAAATTCTTCTTTTGTATTTGGAATCCTTATGGCTTGTCTTTCAGAATAAACCTGTATCTGAGGCCAACTTTTTGTTGCTATAACGTCTTCAGGCTGTGAATTATCTTTTAACCATAATCCTGCTTGTTTTACTTGTAAATAAGAATCTTTTTTAGATTTAATTAAAAAATCTGTCCTTTGTAATTGTGAATAAGTTATAGAACCTAAAAGAACTATTAAAAACAAGATTGCGATAAATTTTTTATATTTCTTAATTAAATCATATGCCTTTAAAATAAAAACTCCTGCAAAAATAAAGGCTGCGGGAAAAGAATTAAGAATGTATCTATCTTCAAAAACACCTCCTATTGAAAAACTAACAACAATTATTGGAATTAAAACTAATAAAAATAAGTATAAATCCCTTTTTAATTTTGAATCTTTTTCTTTAACAAGAATATCAAACCCTAAGAAAATTTTATACACTGAAATAAATCCTAAAATAAAAATTATTAAAAGAGGCCATGAAAGAATTCTCGGCATCATTGTCATGTATTGCATAAAATTACTATATCCATTTCCAAAGAAATTTCCCTCGGTAGGAGGATTCCATGCTCCTGCTTGAGTTATTACAAATCCTCCAAACTGCAAATAACCCCATATAATATAAGGTGATAAAATTAAAATAAATATAAATGCCGCAATCCACATTTCTTTTTTCTTAATAAAACTTAATCTTTCAGTTATTAAAAGATAAATTAAAATACAAAACAAAAGCGTAGCAGTTGGTAATTTAAATAAAGTTCCAATTGCAATTAATGCTGCACCTAAGTATAAAGATTTTTTTGAATTATTTTTAAAATATTTATAAAAGAAAAAAGCTGAAAAAGTAAAGAAAGTTAATGAAGGTAATTCAACTAAAATTCTAAAACTATAAAATAAATTAACATAAAAAATTGACATTAAAAAAGAAGCTAATAATGCTACTTTTTTATTAAATACTTCTTTTGCAAGAAAATACACCCCAATAATCGAAGCCATAGACATGAATAATATGAACAATCTTGGTAAGAATTCATTAGGTGCTATTTTTAAAAATAAAGCATTTATGAGAGATAATAAAACAGCTCTTACCGGAAGAAATTCATATTCTAATCCAAATGCCCAGGCTCTTGCCATACCCATATATTCTCCTGCATCCCACCAAAGTGGCTGATTTTGGGTCATAACAAAATAATACAAACGAACTGCAAGAGCAAAAACTAAAATTAAAGTAAAAAGTAGATTGTGTGGTTTTTTTATCCAATTAATTATTTTATCTTTTCTTTTTTCTATTGTTTTTTCTACATCTCCTACATCTTTTAAGATTTCTTGCGCATCCATTTTGTTTTTTATTTTATTCTATTTTCTGGAATTTGAGAGCATCTTTAAGTCCTAAAGATGATTTGTTTATCTTAATCTACTCATTTGCGTATCTTTATATTTCATAAGATATTGATAATTTTTCTATTTTTAATTATTAACCCAGTATCTTATTATACCTTTAAGTTATGTTCTTCTATTGTATAACTTAATCTTATCACCTATATCTCTTCCTATGATTATAAGATATTAGTTATTTATAAGTTATTTTGTTGGTTTAATTCACCTAAAGCTTTTAAAACTTGTTCAATAGAAATACTTTCTGCTAATTCTGGCACATATTGATTAATAAAAAAATATTTTTCTAATAAAGGAGAGGTTAGTTTTGTTATATTATTATAACTTTCTATTTCCCAACTGGGTGTTGAAAAAAATAAAGAAATTATTTTTTTGCCTAATGCTAAAGCAAGATGCAAGACCATTGTATCTCCACAAATTATTACATCACAAACATTTACAACAGAAGCAAATTCCCTTAAAGTATTTCTTGGATTGTTGTTAATTAAAAAAATCCCTTCTTTTTTTAGTTCTCTTATTAAATTTTCTTGTTTTTTAATTTCATTTGGTCCTGCTAAAATAACTATTTTATATGCTTTTGCTTGTCTTATTAATTGTTTTATTTTTTCATTGTTCCAGAATTTAGAAGCCCACCTATCTGCAGAACCAATATTTATTCCGATGACTTTATCTCCTTCTTGGATATTGTTTTTTAATTTAAATTGTTTTGCAAATTCAAAATCTTTATTAGTTAAATTAAAAATAGGCTTTTCTTTAGAATAATAAGGACTTAACTCGCAAGTTTTTATAATAAGTTGTTGATAAGTTTTTCTGTTTTTTATTTTAATATGATTAAGGAAAGCTGTTTCTAAATAATCTTCTGCAGATTCATTAAAACAAGAAGTAGTTCCATTATCAAAAAAATATCCAAATTTTTCATCAGCATTTATTAAATTTGCTAGTAATGTTGAAGGAGAATCTATTTCTAAAGCGAACAGAATATCAAATTTTTCTTGTTGAATTCTTAAAACATTTTCAAGATTATATGGCAAAATTTTATCAATAAATGAATTGTTTTTAAGAAAATTCACAGATTCTAGATTGGTCATCCAATAAACTAAAATATCTGGTCCATATTTTTTTCTTAAGGCTGGTAAAATACAAGTTGTTCTTAAAACATCCCCCATAGCTCCAAGTTTTATAATCAAGATTTTTTTTGAATATTCTTGTGCAAATTTGCATTCTTCACAAGATTTATAATTTTCAGTTGATAAGGTATCACAAGCATATTTTTCATTAAAAAATCTACACTTTTTATTCCATTTCATTATTTCAGATTAAGAAGAGGATATTAAAAGATTATGTAGGATGTGTAATATATTTTTGTTTAGGATTTTATAAATTTATTTAATATCTTATAGAATATTACGCTCTAAAGATGAGAAGTTTAAGCTACTCATTAAAATATTTTAAAATTTTATATTATTAAGAGATATTTGAAATCAGTAATATTTAAGAACAAAGATAAGTATAAAAAAATATGAAAATATATATTGCAGGCCCTTTATGTTCTGAAGAAAATAGAAAATTTTTAGAAGAAATAGATAAAATATGCAAAGAATTTAATTTTGATACTTTTCTGCCCCATAGAGATGCTGGATTATATGAAAATGAAGAAGATATTAAAAGAATATCAAAGAGAGATTTAGAAGAAATAAAAAAATGTGATTTAATGATTGGAATTTTAAATGGGATTTGTATTGGGGCAGGCACTGCTTGGGAAATGGGATATGCTCAGGCAATTGGTAAGAAGGTTATTGGATTAAAAACTGATAGAAAAATACAAGAGTCAATAGGAGATATAAGTGTTATAATTACTGGACAAGTAAATATTGTTGAGTCTATTGAAGAATTAGAAGATGAATTAAAAAAGATTAATCTAAATTTCAGAGGTAGCTTCCTGAAATAAATCTTTCATTTTTTTATCTTTAAATTTGATCTGCTTAGCTAATCTTCTAGCTTTTTCTTCTAATCTCTGATACATAAACTTAATCTTTTCTTTTGTTCTTTCTTTTCCATATCTTTTAAAATAATAATCGACGTTATAATCAAAATATGCAAGACTATCTGCTTCCATTAAAATATTTGAATCTGCATCCCCCCCTTCTTCATGGTTTTCAATAAGCCCTTTAACTTTATCTATTATTTCTTCATTATACTTATATCTCTTCATTAAATCACACGTTATTTTAGCTGATCTTACTGCGTGTTCTTTTTTAAATTCTTTAATTTTTGAATAATCTTCCAAATCTTTCTCTGTTATCCCTGTTACTGCCCTTTCTATATCATGAGCTAAAGAAGCTATTTTTAAGGACTCATCAGCATCAGATTTTAATTTAAGAACCCATTTCAAAGTTAATTGGGAATGAACTGGATCAAATACCAGAGGAGACTTAATTATAATTTTTCCAATTTCTTTTTTGATTAGATTAAATTTTTCCATACACATTGGTAGAGATTAATCTTTTTAGAATTATCTATTCAATCCAAACCCCTAGTACTCTTTGTTTCTTGTTTTCTCCAACCATCTGCATACTTTTGTTTTTTTAACTTAATTTCATAAAAAGCTCTTAGATAAATATAAAGTCTTGTTGAAAAAAGAGGAATTGTAAAAAAAACTTCTCTAAGATTTTTTGGATAAGTTAAAGCAAAAAAAGCTCCTTCTTTAATTTCATTGAAAAAAGATTTTGTCCTTGGCATATCTGGAGCAATCTTATTCAAACTTTCATGCCCTTTTATATTTCTTATTTTTTGTATTTTAAAATCTTTCCAGTTTTGAGGATTTATAACATAAACTTCTGCTTTTGGTAAATATTTTATTTTGTATCCTTTTTTATGAAATAAATAAGATATAATACTGTCTTCAGAAGACTCTAAGGGAAATCCTTGTAAAACTCCATTTCTGATAGCAAATAAATAGCCTGAACATTCAAAAAATTTTTCTTGATTTGAAAGTCTTACTCTTGTTTTATGAATTCCATCAAAAGCTACATGAGAGGCATATCCCCAAAACTTTTCTCTTGGATTTAATAAAACAGGTTTTCCAGTTATACAACCAATCTTTTTATCTTCAAAAGCCCTTAATATTTCATTAACTGAGTTTTCAGAAACAAAAACGTCTCCGTCTGTTAAAATGATTATATCGTCTTTATTTTGAGAATAAATTCTTTCTAAGAAGACATTTAAAGCATAACTTTTGCCTTCTCCAGGATCTAGAAAAAAGTTTATTTGATTTGATTTGAATTCCTTTTTATATTTCTTAATTAAGAATTTTTCTGTTTCTTGAAAAGGATCTATTACTGTTATTTGAAATTTTTCTTTTATTTTTTGATTAAGAAAACAATCAATTGCCTTAACAGTTGCCCTAGGTTCTCCATAAGAAGTTATAATTATATTAATCATCCTAATTCAATCATCTCTTCTGCTAATCTTATAATCACTAATGGCTTGCTATCTTTTTCAGATGTTGCTTCGATTCTACATTTAACTCTTCCTTGCTTAATTCCTTTTCCAGAAGTTTCTACTTTTTTAACAACTGCTTTTTCTCCATAAACAAGAATCACATCACCTTGTTTTATTTCTAAAGCTTTTTTTTGTGCCATAAAAAAATACTGCAATCTTATTATATAAAGTTTTTTATACTAAATAAAATCATAGGAGTTATGAACAGTGCTATTATTTTATGTTCTGGAGGATTAGATAGTGTTATTTTAGCGCATTATTTAAAAAAAATTCAAAAAATTGAAAAACTTAAATTAATTTTTTTAGATTATAATCAGAAGTCTTTGAGTGAAGAACTTTTTTGTGTTAAAAAAGCTGCTAAAGAATTAAATGCTGATTTGAAAATAATTGATGTTAAATGGTTAGGAAAAATAAGCACTTCTTTGATTAATAAAAATATTGATGAAAATAAAATAAAAAATATTAATAAAGAAGAAGAATTAATCTCTTGGTATGTTCCTTGTAGAAACTCCTTGTTTTTATTAATTGGCTTAGCTATTGCAGAATCTGAATTTATTTCTAAAAATGAAAAATATGATATTTATTTAGGAATAAAATATGAAGGAGAGCTTCAATTTAAAGATACTACCCCTGAATTTCTTGAACAAATGAATAAAACAGCTGAATTTTGCACTCAAGATGGAAATTATAAATTTATTGCTCCTTTTTTAAATAAAGATAAAGAAGAATTAATTGAACTTGCTAAAGAATTAAATATTGATTTAAAAAATACTTATAGTTGTTATATTGGAAAAGGATTTAAAGAAGTTGATGAAGGGCAAATTCCTATTCACTGTGGGATTTGTGGAGGTTGTAAATCAAGAAAAAAAGGGTTTAGGTTTTCAGAGGTTGAGGATGTTAGTGTTTATGGGAATTAAAACTTAATCAACATCCATATTATCATATACATATAAAACCCCTTCTTCCTCTCTAAGGGGCTTATAGTCACTTACATGCTCTACTAAACGTCTCCTAACTTCATATAACTTTTTCATAGGAATCTTTGCTTTAATTATTTGTTTAGAATCTATTAGTTGTACTGGGGAGGGGTGGTTATCTTGTTCATATCTTACAGACATGTTTGCTTCTTCCATCAAATCACTAATTTCTTCTCTTAATTTATCTTCTTTTGTTTCTCCAGTAAAAGCAATACATAAGAATCCAGGCCTCATTAGAAATCTTCTTCTTGTTATGTGTTTCATATTTGTTAAGAATATTTTTAGTTTTTTAAAAATTATAGTTTTAATCTAGCATCTATCAGAACGACTAAGATCCATCCATTCATATAAATTTATGCTTCTATAATCATCTGGATTTTCTGCAGCTTCTTTGATAAATTCTGTTAATCTTTTTCTTGCTTCATATAATTTTTCCACTGGCATATCATACCCCACTATTTCACTGGGATTAATTGTATGGCTTGAAGATGCAAGTTCTCTAGGATAATACTCTATATCCATATGTGTCTTTTCCATCAAGCCCTTAACTTCATTTTTTAGATTATTTTCTTCATGTGCTTCTTCTTCTATTGCAGTACTCCAAGCATAAGTTCTTTTTTGTTTCTTTGGTGTACTAGTGATAGATCCAAAAGATGGAACAGTGCTTAAAGCAGCAATACCTCCTCCGCCTCTTTTTAGAAAACTTCTTCTTGTTATGTTTTTCATATTTGTTAAGGATATTTTTAGTTTTTAAACCTTACTATTTTAAACCCTATACCTCACCTTATCATACCAAACCTTAAAATCCAAAGGAAGACTTCTGTAAGTTGGTTTTAAGATTCTTTCTCTTATTAAGTCTGCTATACTTACAAATTTTAATGCTACTAATGTTGGAAAAGGGTTTTTTAAATTTCTTTTTACTCTTTTTGGTTTTAGAAGATTGTTTATTAGATGGTTGGGAATTATTCCAAATCTTTTTTCTGTTACAACTCCCCTCATTAAATTTAAAATTAATACTAAATACATGTTTTTTCTTTTTAATAATATGTGTGCACTTCTGTCCCAGTAATTAAGAGTAACTGCAGAATCTTTTGGTTTTTTAATTATTCCTTCATTTACTGCCCTTTCATGAAGTTTAGACCCATGGAAAAAAACAAGATTATTAACAGATAAAAAATAAGGTTTTGGAAGTTTTTGCAATAATCTTATAATATTAATTATATCTTCTGGTTTTTCATAAGGATTACATGTAATTACATCATACATAACAGTTAATTTATTTTTATATTTATTCAAAATCCTTGCAGCATTTAGAACATCTTCATTTGTTTGATTTCTATGATAAATTTCCCTATTAACTCTTTCTTCTCCTTGGATTCCAATAATTATATCTGTGCATCCGGCATTCACAAGAAGTTTTATTTTTTCATCTGAAACTGTATGAGGGTCCCCAAGACATTTAAATCTAAGATTAACTTTTTCTTTGTACTTTTTTGCAAATTCTTTTATTTGTTCAAGAGGTCTTAAAGAAAAAGTATCATCCCTTATATCAAAATAACTTAAACTTGGAAATTTTTCTTTTAATTTTAAAATTCCTTTGATTATATAATCCACACTATGCCATCTTACTATTTTTTTTCTTTTTCCCTTGTAGAGTTCATTTAATAAACTATTACTACAATAATCACACCCATAAGGACATCCTCTTCCTGTTAAAAAAAAGATTGCTCCATCTAAATCTTGTTCTTTAAATCTTCTTATTTTATGATGGTCAAGAATATAATGTGTTTTTTTATCATAATCTGGAAGAGGGATAGAATCTAAATCATCTATCAAATTCCTTACCGGATTTTTAACTATTCTTTCTTTATCCTTAATCCAAAGGTTTTTTATTTTTTTTATGGATCTATTTTTTTCTATTGCATTAACTAAATCAAGGATGGTTTCTTCTCCTTCTCCAACACATACTATATTACAATATTTAATGCATTCTTTTGGTGAAATTGTTGCATGAATTCCTCCCCAAACTAAAGGGATTTTGGGACATGTTTTTTCTAAATATCTTATCATCTGAATAGCTCTTGGTGCAGTTGAAACAAAAGAGCTAATTCCAATCAATCCTGAATTTTTACACAAATTATGTAACTGCCTTAATTCATGTCTTTTGTAAAATTTAGAATAATCTTCGCTTAGATTCATAAAAATTAATTCAACTTCATGTCCTGCTTTTTTCAATACTGCTGAAATGGTTCTTATTCCTTGGTCTGAAGGATATGTTGCTGCGGAAATTAAGGTTATCTTCATTTTTTTGTTTTTATTTTAATATCTCTATATTATTGGAATTACCCTCTTCTGTAGCTTAATCTTCTCATCTGTATCTCTTATGTTTTGATAGGATATTGATATTTTATTTATTCTTTTTATTCTTTATCAAGGACTCATACTCCTTCATATATTTATTATAGATAATATCCCAAGCATAATTTTTAGATTTTTTAAAATTATTTTTAGCTATTTGTTTTGCTAATTTAGGGTTATCTAAAATTTTTAGAATGTTTTTTTCAAGTGTTTTTATATCTCCATAATCTGCAAAAAACCCATTTTCAGGCTCTTTTATTGCATAAGGAACTCCATTAACAGGAGATGCTACAATAGGAAGCTGTGATGCCATTGCTTCAAATAATGTTAAAGGAAGCCCTTCTCTATAACTTGGCAAAACATAAACATCTGCTGATTGATACATTTCTGCTATTTTTTCTTTTCCACGAATTGCTCCTAAATACTTCATATTTTTGTATGGTTTGATTAATCTCTTAACTTCTTTTGCTTTTCCTTCATCTGGACCAACCCAAACAAAAGCAATATCTTTTCTTTTTTTAGAAATGTTAATTGCTGCTTTAGCGAGCATTTCAGGACCTTTTGTTGGATTTAATCTTCCAAAAAACAAAACTAATTTTTTTTCTTTTATTTTGTTTTGTTTTTTAAAATTATTTTTCTTTATTTTCTTATAAAGAATTTTATCTGTTCCATTTGGAATAACTTTAATCTTTTTTCTATCTTTAATATATTTATTAAGAATATTTAGTTCCCAAGGAGTTATTGCTATTACTTTGTCTACTAGTTTAAATGATAATTTATTAAAAATTAGGTTATTTAAAAATAAAAATGGACGCAGAATTAATGGACGGAATTCTGCTCCTGTCCATGGACAATGAGTTGTATGAATGTGTTTAATATTTTTAAATTTTGATAAAATGCCTGCAAATAAAATATAAGCATGTCCTGATACATGAGTGTGAATTATATCAAATTCTTGTTTAAATTTCCAAAGCAAAGAAGGCCATATAAACGTGCTTAAAGATAATCTAAACCAATAAGGAAACCTATGTATATGAACCCCTTGTATAATTTCATTTTTTATTTTTATTCTTTTATTTTTATCTGAATCACAGCAAAAAACATGAACCTCATGCCCTTGTTTAACTTGTCTTTGAGCAAGTTCATACATTACTTGTTCAACTCCACCAAAAGTTGGTAAATAAAACATATTTATATGTGCTATTTTCATGATTTTTTTGAGAAATTGGTTGTTTATAAAAATGTATATGGTTTATAAGCTATGTATTATGGTCTTACCTAAGTAATTATGCATAGAAATGTTTAAAAGTAATTTAGAGTACTTATATTAATAATAAATAAATTAAGATGCCTTTGTTAAATTTAAAATGAAAATTAAACATTTAATCTATTTATTAATTCCACCAAAGTTTAGAAAAAAAGCTAAAAATATTTACTACAATGGATTATTAGGCCTCTATTCATTGAAACACAAATATCTTTATGGGATGTCTGATTTTTTTTCAGCAATTGCTTTAGAAACTACCACTTATTGCAATCTTAGATGTTTTTTTTGCCCAAATAGCAAACATGAAAGAGGATTAGAAAAAAATAAGAAATTAATGGACGAAGAATTATTTAAAAAGATAATAAATGAATTAAGTGAAATGAAATATAAGGGAAGAGTTCTCCTTTTTTTCTTTGGTGACCCCTTAACTGACAAAAGACTGCCCAAACTAATCAATTATGCTAAACATAAACTGCCTAAATCAAATATAGAAATAAATTCTAATGGCTTTTTATTAACTCTTGAATTATATCATGAATTAGTTAAAAACGGGTTAAATAGAATAGGCATTACCCAATACAAGAAAATAATGCCCCCAAACACCCAAAAAGTTTTACAATACCTAAAAGAACACCCTAAAGAAAAAAACATAATCGGATATAGAATTCAGAATACACAAGAATTATCAAATCGAGGGGGGGAAATAAAATTAAAAAAGTCTCCAAATTATGAAAGACCAATTTGCTGTTATCCTGGCTCTGCACAATCAACAATAGATTATGATGGAAATTGGGTACTTTGTTGTAATGACTACCATAGTTCTGTTAAGTTTGGAAATCTTAGAAATGAATCAATAATTGAAGTGTGGAACAAACCTAATTTTAAAAAATTAAGAAGAGAACTTAGAAAAGGAGTGTATAAATTGCCTATTTGTAAGACCTGTGTAGGATTAAAATAAAATATAGTATCCCAAAAGCGAAGATTATTAGTTAAGCAATAAAGATAAAATAAAAACTAATAACTTAAAGGAATTCCTCCCTCATTTCAAAGCATTATTTATCAAGATGGTGCTAATTTAATCACCCTAAAGAGTGTGGATTTCTTTTTATTTAACAAATTCTCTGGTTTCTTCATAATCTAATATATCCATTTCTTTGGCAATTTTTCCATCTTTTTTCATAAAAACATATAATCCTAAAATTAACAGCATTATAACTGAACAAAGAACAGACCAAAATATAAAAACAAAATTCCAGCTTGATATATCAAGGAAAAAAGGAACTATTAGTCCAACTAATATTGCTCCAATATAAGCCATTCCATCTATAAATCCTGTAGAAGAAGCCACTATTTTTCTGTCAACAAATCTACTTGGAAAAGTTGATACAAAAAAGACGTGTGGACCATATAAGAAAAAACCACTTAAAATTAAAACAATAACTGATGTTAAACCTGTTAACCTACCATATATTGCAAAGACTAAACCTAAAAATCCTAAGAAAATTGCTGTTAAAATACTTCTATTAACTTTTATTTTATTATACAACAAAGTTCCTGCAACTCCTGCAATAGGTATTAAGAATATTTTTAATCCTGTTCCAATTATAGATGAATTTTGCACCTCAATTAAATAAGTAGGAATCCAAATTATTACCCCGTACCTTACAATATTTAAAAGACACAAAGAAAGTCCTGCAATTATTATTGGAAAATTTAATGTATGTTTTACTTGTTTTATTAAAGATTTTTTTTCAGGTTTTATTTCTGGCTTTACCATTAATAAAGTTATTCCTCTTAAAAACAAAACAATACTTGCAAACCAGAATCCCCATTGCCATCCAAACCATCCAATAACAAATGCAGAGATTAACCATGCAACAGAATTACCTACTTGATAAGAGGTTCCAAGAAGACAAGACTTTTTTTCTAATTGTTTTTTATTACCTTTATGCATTTCAGCATTTGCTCTCACTACTGAAGACCAACCCATTGATTGAAATCCTCCATCCATTATTTCTCCAATAAATAAAATCCAAAAAAATGCTCCTGAAAAACCAAGAATAGCATTCATAATAGCAGAACCAATTAACCCAATAGCTATATATGTAAATGGATTAAATCTTTCAGAAATTTGCCCATGTAAAAATTGTCCTATAGCATAAGCAAAAAAGAATCCACTTGCAACTAATCCCAAATGATATTTTGTTAACCCTTGTGTTGCTAATAATATTGGAATTACAAGAGATAAATTAACTTTTCCAAAATAATATATAGCATAAGAAGACCACAGGTGCCAAAAGAAATTCTTCTTCTTTTCTTTAGGGTTAGATTCTGTGATTATGTGCTCTTTTTTCATTGTTTTTTACTTTCTTTAAATTTGGTTTTATAAAAATCCATATTGCATAATTTCCTCTATTTTTAATTTTCCTTGTCTTAATCTTTCAACTCTTTCACAGACTTCTACAAGTCTTGGTAAAGCTTTTTCTAATGATTCAAGAAAAGTAGGATTTGTTTTTGCTAATTCAGAGCCAGGGGTATATCTTCTTTTAAAATCTTGCATTTTTTCTTGAAATGAAATTCTTTTTCCATTCACAATTGTTAATTCAGAATAAACAACTATTTTTTCTTGCCAAGTTCTTGGGATTAATAAATTTGTATCTAATGATTCAAAATCTCTTCTTTGTTTTTTATGGTTTTCTTCAGCAAATTGTTCTAAAACAACACAATGAGATCTAAACATTTGTGCAATCCTGTATACAGCTACCAAATTATCTGCTACACCTAATTGTAAACCATTTTGTTCAATATACCTTGCCCCTATTAATTCATGGAACAATTTATCTTTTTTAAAAGGTTTTCCAATATCGTGTAATCCTCCTGCTAAAGAAATTTCTTCTACATCTAAAATATTTTTTAATATAGGGTAGTTAAAACAAATTTCATTGACTACTTTTCTTGTATTATCATAAGCATCTCCTAAATGAGATAGATATACTTCTGGGGAAGGTATATTCCTAGGATTTTCATCAATTAATCTTTTTGCTAAATCTAATACTCCTTGTTTATTCATTAATTTTGGCATTTTATTTTTATAAGTTATTGTGGTTGTTCTTTATCTTCTAAATCTATTCTTTTTATTTTATGAATAAAGTCATTTTTGGCAAATTCATATTCTTTAAAAAAATCTATTTCCATCCAATCCTCTCCTGAAACTATCTCTGGTTTGATTTCTATATCTTTTTCAATCATAAATTCAATAAAATCTCTTACATTTTTATATTCAATAAGATTTGAATTTCTCATAGTTTCTAACGATTCTTTAAATTGTTTTGCTCCTTTGAAAGTTTTTTTTATTATGCCTGTAAATTCTCCATCTGCTTCATTATTTTCCATTTCTTTATTACATCTAATAATATTCCCTTCATTAATTTTAATTTTTTCAGATTCATCATCAACCTCTTTGTTACTTACTAAACAGGTAATTTCTCCTTTATTACTATGAATTATTTTTTTTAGAGTCCTTTCAGAAAAAACAGAATCAGCATACATAAATAAAAGAGGTTCATTAAATTCATTTAAAGCATAGCATAATGAATCTAACATGCCTTCTTTTTTATATAAGGGCTCTTCTATATATCTAACAGAATCTTTAAAATGATTTTTAATTTCTTCAGCCCTATATCCAACCACTAACACAATATCTTTAACACCATTTTTTTTAAGCAATCTAACTATCCTTCCTAAAATTGTTTCTTGATTGTCTATTGGCAGTAAACATTTTATTTGCCTACTTGCATAATTGTCCATTTTTAATAAACCTCTTATTTGCTTATTCACTTGTTCGTCCATCCTTAAACTAATACCTCCAGCAAGTATAACAGCTTTTGTTGGTCTTTCAATTTCAGGGCTTAGAAATTTCAATTTATCCCACAATTCATCTAATTTTTTTTCATTTTGTTCTGCAAGATTATTGTTCTCTTCAGGGTCTTCTAATAAATCATAAAGTTCTTTTTTCTTTGTATCAATGTTATAGATTAATTTCCAGTCCTTTGTTCGCAGGCATTTTATATGGGGATCTCTATTAGTTGGTTCTTCCTCAATTCCTGCAGATTCAGAAAAAGCTATCCTCTCACCAGATTCTTCATTCATAAAAGGGATTAATGATTCTCCCTGCATTTTTTCATAATTAGTGTCTTCAGGGATTTCTAAAATCTCTAAAATTGTCGGCATTATATCTATGGTTCTGTTCAATTTAGTAATTTCTTGCTTTGGAAAAATATCTGGGTGTATAAAATTAACAAAAGTTTTTAATGTATAATCATAACAATATCTCCCATAACCTTTTTCGCCTTTTTTTTCACCGACACTTATTCCATGATCTGAAAAAATAACAAAAATTGTGTTTTCAAATAAGTTTAATTCCTCACAAACTTTTAATAATTCTCCTAGGTATTCATCTGCTTTTTTAATATATTGATCATAACGTTCAATATTTTTATCCCTATTATTAAAATAAACTTCATCAAAATCAGAATATTTTTTTACGACATTTTTGATTACTTCTGTATGAATATTACTATAATGCAAATATAAAAAAAAGTTTTTGTTTTGTTCTCTTAAACTACTACTCTCTTTAATCATACCTATATGTCTTTGTGTAAGGTCGTCTTTGTATTCATCATGAATTTTCAAATCATCAAATCCTTGGTCTGGAAGAACTATTTCATTGATTATATCTCCTCTTGTATGAAATCCAGCTTCTTTAAGATATTGTGTGAGTGTTTTAAAACGATCTTTTTTAAATTTAATACTTCCAAAATAATTATTTGCTTTAGTTTTATTCCCGTAAATCCCTGTGAAAACAGCATACAATGAAGTTACTGTTTGAGGTCCATAGGTTATTGTTTTAGAAAATAAGGTCCCTTTTTTTACCCACTTATTAAAATTTTCAAATTGCCTGAATCTATCAATTCTCGCACCATCAATAGTAATCATAATCAGATTGTACTTTTTACCTTTTTTTTCTATCATTATATATAATTATATATAATTACTTTTTAAAGCTTGTGTAATTTAAATATATATTATAGAAATATCTTAAATATACCCTAAATTTTTTAATCTCTGCTTAACATCTTCTTCTGTTTTTTTATCAAGAATCCCTTTTTGTTGGGAAGATAAAATCTGCCTTAAAACAAAAGATACATAAGCTGAAACAGAACTTATCCCTGTTCCTTTAATTTTTTCTTTAATAAGATTGATTAATGGCATTGATAAAGAAATTGTTCCATATTCTGTCTTGTACTCTTTTGGTTTTTTCATAATTATATATAATATATAAAACTTATAAATGTTTTTAAAAAGAATCTAAATAAGTTATTGGTCTTTGATGCAAAAAAGAACAATAAAACAAATCCATAAACATTAAAAACCTAATAATCCTGTTTTGCAAATGGGTGTTTATTTAGAAATAAAAAAGTTTCAAAAAAGTCCTGAAGAAGAGGACTATTTAACATATTATTTTTATAGAAAAATTTCAAGACCAATTAGCACTATTATGATAAAATTAGGGTTAAATACATTTGTTGCCACCTTATTTACCTTTTTTTCAGATATTTTTGCAATGTATCTAATTTATATGGGCCATTTTATATTAGCAGGGATATTTGTTATTTTAGCTTATGTTTTTGATTGTTGTGATGGAGAAATTGCAAGATATCACAAATCTAAAAAAAAGATGAGAGAAGATAGGATGTATGGGGCTTATCTTGATGAAATCTTAGGAGTTTTAGGCTTTTTTGGGGTTATTATGTTTTTAAGTTATAAAATAAATGAGCCATTTCTTGGAATTTTGGCTGTATTAGGTTTGGTTATGATGAATTTTAGTACTTATGTTGCTAAAGATATTTTTCCAAAAAAAACCGAGGTAGCTAAAAATTTTGAAAAGAAAATATTTGGTAATTTAAAAGGAAGGATTGGATTTAGTGGAGGATTACAAAGAATTTTAATTGTTCTGGCAATTGTTTTCCACAGTGCATTATTCCTCTTTATTTTTGTTGTTTTGACAAATGCCTTTTGGATATTAAAATTCTGGATTTATAGAAAACAATAATAATTATAAAATTTTTAATCTAGAAGAAAAATTGATAGAATACTCCTATAAGAAAGATCTAAGATTAAAAAAATTAGATTTTTGAAACATAGGGTTGGAAAGCAAATAATATTAAGAGCTAAGTTCCTTTCACAACTAAAATTATGGGGTTTCTATAATTTATAAAAATATTAAGCTACACACAACTGAAGTTAAAACTTAAATATTGATATGATGCTTATATTAGACATAATAAATTATGTAGTTTTAAATTAAAAAATAAATTAAAACACCATAAAATTTAAAAAGAATTTATATGTTCTTTATGAAATGCTACTTAAAGATAGAAAAACTCTTAGACATATTATAAGTAAGAACTTATTAAAGTTTTATTTAGGAGAAAAGTTTCTTGAAGATTTAAGTTATTTTGCTAGTAGAAAGGCAATGAAAAAAATTTTGAAAGAAAATCTAAATAAAAAACAAATGCAATTTCCTTCTAAGATTGCTATTATTTTTTTAGGAACCAGTAATTATATAAAATTTTTTCCAAGATATTATATAACGATTAGAAAAAAATTTTTAACTAAAACTATTAAAGATTTTTTTGTTTTTACTGACCAAATTCATAATCCTTATCTTGAAAAAAAAGACATTATTATTGTCCCTGTTAAACATGAGGTTTGGCCTTTTTCAACACTTTTTAAATTTAGATATATAAATAAAATTTCTAAAAAATTAAAATCTTATTCTCATATAATTTTTATTGATGCAGATATGTATGTCAATTGTTTTATTTCTGAAAAAGAATTCTTTTTTCATAATAAACCTTTGTTTGGAGTAAGACATCCAAGTTTTCTTACAAAAAGAGGGAATTTTGAGTTTAACCCTAATTCTTCAGCATCTGTCAGTCCAGATGATGATCTATCAATCTATATCCAAGGTTGTTTTTGGGGTGGTAAAACAAGTTCTGTTTTAAAATTAATTAAAATCTTAAATAAAAGAATAGATAAAGATTTAAAGAAAAAGCTTGTTGCTATATTTCATGACGAATCTCACCTAAATAAGTATTTCACTGAAAATAAAAAATTATTTTATATCTATAATCCAAGTTATGCTTACCCTACATTTAGACATATCCCAAAACCATTTAAAAAAAAGATGATTCATTTCCATGACCAAAAAGTTAAGTGGGAGAAATTAAAATGAAAAAACAAGAAAAACAACATAAAAAGGATTCAAAGAATTCTCTAATCCTCGCTCCTCGTGGAGCTTCGGAAATAAATAAACTCAATCTTGGTTGTGGAAGAGATATTAAAGAGGGATATATTAATTTAGATATTGCGAAAATAGAGGGTGTTGATGTTGTGCATGATATTGAAAAAGGGCATCTTCCATTTAAAGATGATTTTTTTGAGGAAGTCTATATATGCCATACTCTTGAACATCTTGGTAATTTTACTGAGATTATGAAAGAACTTTATAGGGTTTGTAAAAAAGATGCTATTATAAAAATCAAATCTCCTTATTTTGCTTCCATGACTGCCTTTGGAAGCCCAACCCATAAGTGCTTTTTCTCTTTAGGAAGTTTTGATTATTTTCTGCCTAATAATTATAATAAACATATAATAGGGGAACCAAAATTTTTGATTTTAAAAAAGAAACTTAAATTTACAAGGAAAGATTGGATAATTAATCGTCCAATAGAATGGTTTGTAAATTCTATTCGATGGGCTTATGAGAGATTTTTCCCTTTTATAATCCCTATGCAAGAGATTTATTTTGAATTAAGGGTTCTAAAATAAAAATAAATAAATTGAGTGAAAATGAAAAAACAAGAAAAAAGAAATGCCATTAAAAATAAATTTACATTGGCTGTGGAAAGCCCAATAGCAATTAAATTATTTACACAGTTATAATTAAAATTTTAGCTTTATTAAATCAAAATTGGAAATATTCTACAAGTTTAGAATCTGGTTTAGAAAAAACTGTTAAATTTTATAGAAAAAATTTAAATAAATATCTTTAAGTTTTTACTTTTTAATCAATATTTTAAACACATCTAAATCTTCTTTTGTAATTCCTTTTATTACAATCATTAAACTAAAATAAATTAACATAGCTAAGAGAATTAGTAAAATTCCTAAGATTATTGTTAATTCTTTAATAAAGGTAAGTAAATAAAATAAAATTCCTGCCATAATTAAACTTGCAATAAAGGGTTTTATTATATGTTTAAGAGAGATATTTAAATTAAATCTTTTTTTAGATATATAAAAACTAATTAAAAAATAGAAATACCAACTTACCACTGTTGCAATTCCCGCTCCTGCTGTGGCCCATAATGGAGAAATTTTTAATAAAGATTTAATTAAAATTAGATTTAATAAAATATTAAAAATTGAGGTTATAACAATTAATTTTGCGAATATTTGTGGTTTTTCTTTTGCTGAGAAAAATAAAACAAGATTCCCTACCGCTATCATTGGCAGTATTAAAAAAGCTAAGAAATATATTGGTAATGAAGAAGGAAGATAAGAAGAACCATAAAAGAGTTTTATAAAATATCTTCCAAAAACTAAAAACCCGAATGAAGAAGGGATTGCTAAAATTGCTGTGAATCTAAATACCTTGTCTAAAACCTTTTCTATTTCAAACTTATGAACCTTACTAAATATTGGCAGTAAAATTGCATGAGGAAAACTTATTAACCCGGCAATACCAAAAACAAGGGAAAACGCTGCCCTATAATATCCTACATATTTAGGAGAAAGAAATAATCCTAACATAATTGAATCAATATATATAAAAAAGATTGTTGAAATGCTTGCTATTGTTAAAAACCCTATAAATTTCCTAACCCTTTTTTTATCAATCTCAACTTCAGATTTTTTATGCAAATCTGGAATAAGCTTTTTAAGATAAAATAAAAGTAAAAATAAAATGAAAAGATGTATTAAGATTAATGAGAAAAAAACTCCTATAATCTGATAAGAAGAAGCAATAAAATAAAAAACTATAAGCGCTAAAAGAATTCTTAAAATTTGAGTTATTGATTCTTTAAAAGTTACATACTGACTTTTTTCTATTGAATAAAAAATTTGTGTATAAAACCCATCAAGAGATAGAATAAAAACATAAAAAGAAGCTACTAAAAAAGGAAGGAACAAGGCAGAATTTTTGAATACATAAAAAGAAAGGGGATATGATAAGATTAGTAATAAAATTGATACAGTTAAACTAACTATTAATTTTATTTTAAGTAAATACTTGTAATATGGGGCGATTTTTTTTCTATTTTTGACCAAAGATGTAGAGATATATTTAGTTAATGCGCGATTAACTCCTAAGTCTGCAAAAGTACAAAAAATCATTGTTGTTGAAAGAACAAGAGAATAAATCCCATAGCCTTCTGGCATTAAAAATCTTGCCAATATAATTGTGAAAATTAATGCGCCAACTCTATTTACACTTAGAGAGATAAAATTCCAAAAAGAGTTTTTTACTAATCTTTTTTTTAAATTTTTTTCTTCTTTTTGTATTTCTTTTTTATTCATTAAAAAAACAAGGATACTTGATTTTTAAATATTCAGTAGGAAGATTAATTTTTAATCTTCTTAGATAAATAAAGATTACCATATCTTTTTACAAATTTAAATCCTTCTAGATTTATTGGTTCATATAATCCTATTGCAAAATTAATGTCCTCATAATCTGTATCATCATTGTTATTTTTACTCATTCCTCCAGACAACCAAATTTGTCTTCTTGCTCTTATATTTGGTGTTGGCATAAATGTTCTTTCATAAAGAATAGTTTCATTATTTAAAAAAAGTTGATAATCTTGGATGCTTACAAATTCTTTAACATTTTCCCCCCAATAAAAACTCACAAGAATTGCATAACTATCTGGTTCATTTCCAACAATAAAAAGTTCATTTGGATAATCTTCTGCTATTTCTTTAATATTTTTTTGGATTATGTTTGAAGCATGACCTTTAGTAAGGAAAAATTTAAAATCATTTTTGTAAAGATATGAAAAATCCATCCCATAAATTTCATTGTTTATTGAATAACTAGTTTGCGCCATGTAAGGGGTTATAAATAAAATTATAATTATAAAAAATAAAATAATTTGTCTTCTAAATTGCTTGTATGTTAAGACTCTCCCTA
>SDBT01000054.1_pt1 | contig 135775 bp, 126 predicted proteins | sample 2277101 | NCBI WGS metagenome assembly SDBT01 (sample SAMN10404973, study PRJNA504765) | marine sediment metagenome | isolation source: marine sediment core GS10_PC15, 103 cmbsf | place: Arctic Ocean: Southern Knipovich Ridge | collected 2010
ATGCTTGACATTGTAATCCGTTATTGAGAATTCCGTATTTTCTACCTTTGAACCCCAAATACCAACGGTAATACTGTCAAGAGAATTAATGGTTAAAGCTACTGAAGAACTTATTGAAAACATGAAACATAGGATTACAATCCAGAGTGGAATAGCCTTTTTGAGAATCATAGTAAAAAAGCATATTTCAGATTTATATAAAATGGTTTATGAAGCTTCAATATAGATTTCAGTTACTATATTTTGAGATTTCCTCTAATGAATAATCAAAGAAGTTTTTAGCTAAGATTATTTTCAACGTTTTTCCAATAATAAAGAGTTAATGATTATTGATGCATGTGAAATATGGAGTATGACTCCTAACTAAATGAAGAGATAATTTGCTTTTTTGATCATGCTCTCGTCTTAAGCTAGCTAGTTCCCTATATTAATGAAAATCCTCAGGTTGAAGTCCGTCTGGTTGGTCCTATTGGATTTGGGGACCAAATTTTAATCCCAACGCCTTTTAATAGTCTTAATTATGTAGATAACGTATTACATCTTGGCAAGCTTATTCATGTTTGATATTCCGTGGATTGTCTTCTCCCAATAGTGCGGTTTAGTGATTAATTGTATCATGCCTTTCCAAGCTCCGATGCTACCGAGAATCCAGTAAAGGGGCATAGATAAGACTGCTGGTATAAGATAAAACTGTTTTTCTATGATAACTGTTCTCAAATAGAGCGAGATGTGAATTAAGTTGCCTACTATTAGGTTAAACGTGCTGATAAAAGCAATCCATGATACTGGGGATAAGAAACTGAATATTCCGGGTAATAGAAGCGTCAGTATTGTTATTGTCCAGAGTAATGGGTTAACCAAAGGTAGGAAAATGTTACCCCCAAAGGTCAATTGAAATAAGATGAACTTTTTCCATCCAACATTCTGTATCATTTTTCGTGGATGCCTCATGTGAACTAAAAAGGTTTGCATATGTCCCTTTTGCCATCGGGATCTCTGACGTATCCAGTTCCATACTTTCTTGTTCGCTTCTTCGTATGTATACGAGTTAAGCATGCCTGTTTTTAATCCACTTCTGTATATTCTTATGCCTACGTCAGCGTCTTCAGTAACATTGTACGGGTCCCAGCTTCCAAGCTTTTGCAACTCTTTAGTCTTGAAGTGATTACTAGTGCCGCCTAAGGGAATAGGTGCATCAATGGCGTCTAACCCTTCAAGATAGTAGCCAAACCAGTACAAATACTCAAGTGAGAACCATTTTGTTAAAAGATTTTCTCTGGAATTGTAGAAGTTCAAATGTGACTGAAGGCATATACACTTCGGCCCCATTCTTTCAAAAGCTATGATTGCTTTTTTTAGTTGATCTGGTTCTGGTTCGTCTTCAGCATCATATATGGTTACGTAATCTCCTTTAGCTCTTATGAGCCCATAGTTACAGGCCCGGGGTTTAGTTTTTATCTGCTCCTCAGGGACTATGATTGGGTCAAATATTTTTAAATAATTCCTGTACAACTTAGGATCTATGTGTGCGAGCCTCGCTTGTGGATTTCCAAAAAGCCCTAGCCTTCTTGCTTCGGTAAGTGTTTTTTCATCGTTCTCTTCAAATAAAATTTTGACATCCAGCTTATCTTTTGGATAATCTATCTTGTAGATGTTTCCCATAATTTGTGATAAAACTTTCGATTCCTTGTAGAGTGGTACAAGAATCGTATATGTAGGTAATGATTCATCTTTCAACTTTTCTACATCTATATCCGATACAAATGTTGTTCTATGTTTGTTTCTTAAGCCCTTGGATGCTACATACCATCTGAAGGGATTAATCACGAAGTATGAGACATTGATTATTGTAAAGAACAGGGTTAGAGAAACAGGATAACTTATTATTGAGAATATCAAAAACATCGTTGCCATTAAAATAATGAGGCGTTTTTGCCATGGAACGAGAACCTTATATGCAGACTCGTCAGGCTGCAGATAGTGGAGGTCTAAAAGAGCACTATCCTTATGAAGTTCGTTATAGACGTGTTCGATGGCTTTTTCTATTGCCTCTATTGATGCAACATATACTTTGATGTCCCATTTCTTCTCAATTATTTCTTTAAGAATAGTTAATCCCACTCTATTAAATGGGTTTGCAGTAGCAAACTTTGCTGATTTGTTATCAATTTCTAAAGGCACTATAAGATTGTCCTTCAAAAAGCCATAAGGTAAAATAGAGACAAACCCTTTCTCATCTGAGAGGCTATCCTTTTTTATGTAAGGAATTCCCAACATATCAGCTAAATCAACGAAAAATCCTTCTTTTATATCGAACTTTTTTTGTTTTAGTATAAAAATAAGAGATTCGACGGATACATTATCATCTAAGGTGTCCAAATCCCTTGTTCCATGTTTCTTCAATAACTCTAGAAGGGTGTCCTTATTTACGGAAGATATACTTTTGAAAATGGTTTCTACAATACTCATTAATTGACTTCTAATTTCATAATCCTTAAAAACAATATGAATTTAACATCTATAATATCACCAAATTCCTCCTTTTCACATCGTAGTTATTGAGCTAGCCAGTTTCTTCGATACTTCTCAATCACGAAGATTAGAGGTTCGATCAAACTTTTTCTGTAGATTCCTAACCCAATTGTTGAATTCTCTACTATTTTTCCATGTTTCATCTATTGTATATTTTTTCATGTCTTATGTTAGTTTAACAAACAAAACATTAGATGACTTTACATTGACATAATGATTGAAGAGTGTACAGTTTTACTTTTCATGCAGAAATCTTAATCCCTATAGTATATTTTACTAGTAACTTTAGATTCAAGTCCCACTCCCCACCATCAATTTAACTAAAAATCGTTAAAGAATTCATAATACTATCCATTTGAATTTGGTGCTGTTTTATAGTTCAACGGATATCATTTTCTTTATACTGCTAATTCTTTAGCCATATTAAATAATTTTATATCCAACTTTTTTCGCGTATTAATTACTTTATGTAGATCTGTTGAGATAATTTTTCCATCTTTAAGCCCTACCATCTTATTATATACGCCTTTTAGTAGAAGATCAACAGAATATGTTCCAAATAAACTAGCTAATAATCTACTTCTTCCTGTGGGTGACCCTCCTCTCTGAATATAGCCTAGTTTACTAATTCTAATTTCAAAACCTGTGCTGTCTTCAATTTTTTTAGCTATTACTGAAGTGTCACCTATTCCTTCTGCCGCAACAATGAGAGAAGTTCTTTTTCCTATGCGTTTAAAATCACTCAGTCTTTTGCATACTTCGGTTATATTGTACTTTATCTCTGGAACTAGAATGACCCCTACTCCTGCGGTGCATCCTACTTGAAGTGCTAAGATTCCTCTTTCCCGTCCCATAGTTTCGATCAAAAAGATTCGCTCAAGTGATCTTGCTGTTGTACGGATCTTATCAATCGCTTCAATGCATGTATTGACCGCTGTGTCAAATCCAATCGTTTCATCTGTGAAAGCTACATCATTATCGATAGTTGCTGGTATTCCTATTATTGGGATTCCACTCACTTCATTAAGTTGTACAGATCCCCACATGGATCCATCTCCGCCAATAACAATCAGAGCGTCTATTTTATTCTCCTTGATAATTTTCATAGCTTTATAGTAGCCTCTTGGAGTAAAAAATTTTGGACATCTTGATGTTTTTAAGATTGTTCCACCTAGATGGATTATTCCTTCCACTGACTTCCTGGTTAGGGGAACAATCGAATTATCCAATAATCCTCCCCAACCTCTTTCAATTCCAATTGTTTCAATACCTCTAGGTATGGCATACCGTACTACAGCTCTTATTGCCGCATTCATACCTGGAGCATCTCCCCCGCTAGTTATAATTCCCACCTTCAAAATAGATACCTTCGGAAATATTCTTTCATTAATGTTTTAGTAATAATTATCTTACTAGAAAAGTTTTTATTTTTTTTATAAAAATCATTAGAATTTTTTCATTGATTGAAACTTTTTTAGTTAATGTTCTCTTTAATGAACTCTTTATCCCTAATGGAAAGTAGCGGTAAACCAAAGAAAAAGAGCATTAGGAATATTGTTTTACTTTTAAGAACGTGAAATGTTTCTAGATATAATAAATTAGTTAATTATAATGACTTGATAACGTATATGCCTAATCCTAACTTATCTCTTCATCACACAATAACTATTATGGTGAGCTAATACTCTTTCAAAAAATCTATTATTAAGTATTCTTCAGCATAATTAAGACTAAAAATTTTTTACCTAAAGGAAAGTGATTATGGGCTTTTTTTTTAAAATAGTACTTTACCTTTTTGAAGAGAAAAAAACTTTAAAATAAGCGTTAACTAACAGATTAATGAATGATCTCAATGCGAACTAGACGTCCACACTTCTTTTTCCTTAGCCTAATTAGTTTCTTCATATCACTACTGTTCATTGCTTCTCTTTTCCAGTTGCCAGTCTCAGCATCGGAGGTTGATGGGTCCCTTATTATACGGGACTTTTATACCACCGACGCCGAATACGCATATGAGGTCAAACCTTCAATCAAGTCTGAGTTCAAATCGTGTGAGGTTGTAGCTGTCGTTTTTTTTATAGATTCCATAGAAGTAGGACAAATATTTCATTTTCGCACAACTGTCGAGATCAAGGCCCCGAGTGGGAAGCATGTCTTCTTGAAGTCTAGTGAAGACACCGTCAAGGTGTTATCTACGTATATATTCACCACTCCAGAGGGAGCGGAGAGGGTGGAGGGTCGTTTGGAAAGGGATGAGGGCGATGGACCGTTGATATACTTCGGCGGATGTGGATATGCTTGGGCGTGGTGGGGAGTCCCTGAGGACGCTGAGCTCGGTGAATATGAGGTAACCTTGGAGATTAAAGATCAATCAGCAGCGCAGTGGTGGGGGCCGCTCTCTACGAAGACCAGTTTTACGGTGACAAGTATTGGCCCTTGCAACGGCGGAGGTAATGGTAACGGCAACGGCGATGGGGATGGCGGAAAAATACTGCTTCCTCCCTGGTTTGATATTGGAATAATTATGGTCGTAATGGTAGCAATCGCTGCTTCCATGCGCTGGGCGTGGGGAAAAAATAAAACCCCGCTCCACAGTGACGTAGGATTACTCGAATTTCCTAAGGACAAAAAGGGTCCCAATCCGTTAGAGGCCCAATGTCAGGAAGTTGAGCGTGAAATCAGAGAGGTTGAACGTGAAATCGCGCGAGAGAAACGGGATGATGATGGTACGATCTCCGATTACCAATATCGGAGAGACAAGAGATTAGCAGAAGTTCAATCAACGTATGATGAGAGAATACGTGAGCTAAAGAAATCGCTTGCGGAGGGGAGAGATAAAGACACTTCAGCGAAGGAATATAAAGAACTTAAAAAAGCTATTCAGGGTTGGATCACGCATTTTCAAAGAGAGCATCCTAAGCAAATGGCAAACGTTCGTCAGAATTATGCGGATATGATAAGCGACGAGAAGAAGAAGTTAGAGGAGCGGACGCCCGCGCGCTTAGAGATCCTATGGCAACGGCTGGAGACTTTAAATTGGTGGAGGGATTCTGTATGCCACCCCTCAAAGCTCCCAAAGTCCATGGAATTTACGTTACGTGCCACGCTGGAGCGCGTTGCACGCAAAGAAAAGCCTGAGCAGGCTTTTATGAAGGATAAATTCAGCTTTGATAGGAAGATTAAGTTGGAACTTCCCAAGGATGAGGATGAGAATTAATATGCGTAGAATAAATAGTTCAAATATGGAAGGAAAATCTCCTATGAGAAAGAAAGTTGCGGGATTAATTTTAGTCATCAGCTTAGGGGTAATCTCACTTGAGCTTGGGATCATCCCCGCTATTGCCGCCCTCATCATTGCGATAAGCATTTTTTCTCTGAAACCAGCTTATGCGTATTATAACATAACCCACGTGCATCTCGCCAAGATGGCGATGCAAAAAATAGAGAGAACAGGACCTGAGTGGGATGTATCCATTGCTAGGGGAGGGCCACCGTACAGTTGCCTTAAGGAGTTAACAAAGTTTCAAGGAAAAGAATCTCCCAAGCTGGTGGAATGGGATGCGCTTCTGGATCCTCCTCCCAACGGTGAGCAGGGCTTGATATGGGGCAGCTATATAGAGGACTACCTTGGGGAACATAATGTAACTGGTGAAGATATTATCTCAAAAGCTCAAGGAAAGCTAAGATATGTAGACGTTTCGATTGTCTTGGAACACTTCTATAATCCAACGACTGGGCAGGGCCTTACAGATTTTTCCGGTAATGTACCGGATTGGGTGGTAAATCTCACTAGACCCGCGGCTGATCGGGCGCAAGAACATTGGGAAAGGGGTAAGAGAGCATATGAACAGGGGCGAATCCGGGATGCTTACACTTTTCTGGGGCGTGTTATCCACCTATTATCAGACATGGCAACGCCGTCTCATGTACGTAACGACGGTCATGTAGGGAGGCTTAAATTTGACATTCAGGGTGACACTCAGTGGTGGGACAGTTACGAACAATGGTGTGATGGCACCAAATTATTTAAGCACACAAATGATGGTGCGATATATAGATTGCCGCCTAATCCCCGGAAAAAAAAAGGAACAATAATTCAAAATTTGAATCCATTGTATCCTCCCTGCAAAACGATCGACTCGGGTCAAGCTAAGCGGCCAAATCCACAAGGTACCCTGTTCAAGTTGGCGCAGGACGAAGTTGACGTTCGAAATCTGATGCACAGGATGGCTACAAGAACCTCTAAGAAATGGCTCAGTGACGACACCATTCCAGGAAATGATACCGCGCCTAACATAGACAAAAAGGATCTCTGGGGAAAAACAAAGAAAGATGTGTCCGTGCTTAATTATAGTGGCATTGATGTATGTGTCGATAATGACTATTTTCGAGATACCTCACACGCAAGTTTTTCTGCCTCAATTTCTAATTTGTTTGGGAGGAGCAGCCACCTTTATCGATTAAAAACAAAATACCTCCGGAAAATAGCCGAGGATGTGTTTCCAATAGTGGTAAATAATGCAGCTTTACTTATCCAGCGTTTCTACGAAAGCGTTCAGCATGTTAAGTTAAGGAGTGAACACGAAACCGGAGAGCCCAAACGCGGATCAACCTTAAAATTTCGATCTGAGGTCGATAAACCTAACATCAACCTACGCCCCAATATACCTGGCATAATCCGGCTTGAAAACTGTGGAGGGGTGCAAGACGACTTCATTCTAGAAATTGATGGGAACTCGGAAGGCTGGGAGATCGTTGTCGAGAGGCTAAGTGGATGCGAAGGAGTGAAGGTGGAGGAGAAGAACAGAAGGTGGAGGATAATCAATGTTGAACCCACTCCAGATAAAATAGTTGAAGATACTAGGGTCGCCAGCGAAATGGATTACCACATTTACGACCAACCCTTCAATGGCAAGCGTGGTGCCCGGTTGAAGATTACTTTCAAGAGAAAACGATCCTAGATTGAATGAATGTAAAAGGGAAAAACCTTGTGGACTTTGATTATGACCATTGTAACTCTATTGGCCCTCTGGTTATTGATGATATTCCCCATTTCCAGAGTAATCTCACTCTTGGTGGTGATGACAGACAGCATGCAGCCAACCCTTAAGCATGGGGACCTGCTGGTCGTCAGTAAGCTGGACAAAACATCATGGCCAAACGTTGGTGACATTATCGTCTTCAAGCATCGCCAGTTAGATGTGTTGGTTGTCCATCGAGTGATTGGAATAAAAGAGATTCAGGGTAGTTTAAGGTTCTACACTAAGGGGGACTCCTCCCCCCGTATCGACGGGAACCTTCTTACCCAGGATCAGATAATCGGGCGTATTCGATGTGTGCTACCAAAAATAGCATACCCATACTTGTGGTTCAAAGCAGCAAATTCTGCAGTTATGAATAGACATTCACATAAAATGAAGGAAAATGTTTTTTAACGCGGGGATGTTTGAACGAAAAAACTGAAGGGTTAACAAATTTATAATAATCCGACCTCGAATTGAAATTTCATTCATCTATGTTAGGCGTTGTCCACAAGTTTCGCAGAACTTTGAGGTTGCCTCATTTTCGAAATCGCATTGGGGACATTTCTCCTTTGTTGGAGCCATCGTAAAAGCAGGCGTAGTCGGAGAAGTCACCTTGAATAGCGCTGGAGGCGGCGTTCCCTTGACCCAGCTCATCCCGTCATGGCAGTACCACTCCTCTGAACGGACTCCGATGGTCCAGTACCTGCCATCATCATCACGGAAATTGAAGTATTCAAGCAGGTTAACAAACGCTTTCCCTTCTAGGTCACCGCGCTCATAGCCCTCCTTGTTCTTCTTGAACATTGCCATGATCTGCTGTGGAGTTTGCCTTTTCTGACCACGGATCGCGGCAGTCCAGCTTGAAGCATCTTCCAGTTTCAACTCCATTGATTCAAGTTTCCCCGTTCCTATATCTATGGACAGAGAAAGTTTTTGCTTGCCGATGAGTTGCTTCGATGTGCTGACGGCCTTGAGACATCTGAGGTCTAGATCTAAAAATGGCATCACTTTCTTCCTTAAGCGGCCCCTTTCACCTACGATGATCAACCTGTTGTTCGTCAAGACCATCTCGCCCTTTACCTTCACCCACTTAATCTTGCGCACCATTCTGCTAGGAAGACTTAATTTCACCCCTAAATCCTCTCCGCGGGGGACCTTACCATTACATCTTCCAAGCTTGATGACCGTTTCTCCGGGGCTTAGAGATACACTTGACTTTTCAAAGAGGCTCATACAGCCTTGCCTCCCTTCTCTGGATATAATCTACTTTTAATCAATTTATAAAGAGATATAAATATTAATCGTTTGACTATCGTAACCAGGATAAATCTAGATTAATAAAAAAAGGAGAAAGTTTACTACATTTTCTTTTAATGTAATCATATTTTTAAATCTTAAATTTTTAATGATCACTTAAATTCTAGATATTACTACCTCCACTCAACTCTGTATCTATCTTAAGATAGAATAAAAAAAACTTATTCAATCACCTTTGCTTTTTTTAAGGCTTTTTGGGCTGCTTCAATCGTGATAAATGCCTCTTCTAAGTTATGCGCTAAAAATAAGTGATTTCGCCAGGTTGGTTGAAATAAAATTCCTTGATTAATCATCTCTTGGGCAAAAACAGCAGATCTTTTGGAATGAGGATACATCATCGATGTGGTTTTAACACCAATCGTTGCTCTTAAATCACTAGTTCTCATAATTTTTTCTTGTTCTGTGAAAATAATTGTGAAACAGGGTCCCACACCTTGAACAATCGCGTCGATACCAGTATCATCAATAGCATCTTTTAATCCTTTAATGATAGTATCCCCTATTTGATTCAAGTGTTTATAACTCTCTTTTCTTTCAAGTTCAGTAATAGTGGCGTACGATGCAGATGTTGATATTGGATTTGAGTGGTACGTACCTTTAATAAAAACACGTCCAGAAGCTACAGTTTCCATAATTTTTTTGTTACTTGCAACAGCTGAAATCGGGTATCCATTCGCCATAGCTTTACCATATGTTGCAATATCAGGGATGACACCTTCTAACTCCTGTACACCCCCTAAAGCTACTCTAAATCCGCTAATAATTTCATCAAAAATCAACAATACATTGTGTTCTTTAGTGATTTTACGCAAACCTTCTAGATATCCCTTCTCTGGTATTATGCAAGGTCCATTAAATTGGTATGGTTCTGTGATAACTGCAGCTATTTCATTTCCTTGATTTGATAAAACTCTTTCTACCGCATCTAAATCTTGCCATTGAAGAATTATCGTATCTTCTACTGCACCTTTTGTGAGTCCATGTGCTATTAATCTGGGTGAAACATTTCCACCAAACAGATTAAGAATTGTCCAATCGTGAATACCATGATAATGTCCATCAAACTTCACTACTTTAGCTTTTTCTGTATAAGCCCTTGCTATTCTTAATGCAGCTGTGGTTGCTTCTGATCCTGTGTTTAACATATGAACCTGTTCTGCACATGGAATAGCTTTTACCATCTTTTCACTGAGTTTGATATCAAGTTCATAATTCAAACCAAAATGAACTACACCTTTTTTTAACTGTTCTCTAACCGCTTCTGTTACCTTCGAATCTCCATGGCCAAGAATAGTGGGTCCCATACCTCCATAATCTATGAATTCATTTCCATCTACATCCCATATATGTGATCCTTTGGCATGATCAATAAATTTAGGTCGTAGAATTTCGATTCCACCACTGATTGTTCTTTTTCGTACGTATTTATTAGAACCACCCGGTATGACTTTCTCAGCAAGTTCAAAAAGCTCATCCGATTTTATAAAATTTAGTTTTTTCATAAATTATTCCTTGAATTTATTTAATATCATCATTTCATATTTATTTTTTATTCGTTTTAAAGAATAATGCTCTGAGAACTAATTCAAATTTTCATTGATTGTTGGCGGGAAAGTTCGTTTATGTTTTGATCTATTAAAACGATGTAAAATATCCTCTAAAATTGTAATAGATGTCCCTGTTATTCGACTAACTTCCTTAAGTGATAGGTTTTGATCAAACAAGCCAAATAATATAGGGTCAAGTTCATTGTAATCAAGAGGTATTTCATCAGTAGCTTTATGTCCTGGGTAGAGTTGAGGACTGCTTGGTTTATAAGCGATTTTCTTCGGAACATTCAAATAAATAGCTAATTCCCGCATTTGGGTCTTATATAGGTGAATACATGGATAAAAATCAGCTCCACCATCACCATACTTGGTGAAGAAACCTATAAGAGCTTCACTTCGATCACTAGGACCAACTACTAAATAATTTTTACTATTTGCATAATAATAAAGAATGATCATTCGAATTCTAGCTAAAATATTTCCCATAGCTATTTTCTTTTCTTGATTCTTATCATTCACTTCCAGAGTTTGAAAGAAGCTTTTAAAAATAGGACTAATATTAACATTTTTCGTTTCGATCCCCAGTTTATCCGCAAGGTCTTGAGCATCATCCCTATCATCTTGAGGAGTAAAATCTACTGGTATCGTGATTCCGAGAACTTTACTTTTACCCAAAGCTTGAACACACAACGCAGCTGTAAGACTGCTATCAACACCTCCGCTTAACCCAATGACTATTCCTAAAGCTTTAGCTTCCTTGACAACTCGTCTTATGAACTCAGAGATTTCTTCAACAGTTTTTTGATGATTAAGTTTCAACATATTAATTATTTCCCTTCTTCTTATCAAGAAGTAATAATCTTCATGAATAAAATCTCTTTCCCACATTATATAATGAAGAATCTATGATCTCCACAAATTGTTACTTTTCTTGAAGAATATGACTTTGATTATTGGTATAGTTGGAAGTCCACGAAAAGATGAATTAACCAGTCAACTAGTTGATGCTGCTTTAAGCGGTGCTAAGTTAAGTAACGTTGAGGTTAAGAAGGTTTACCTTGTAGACTTTGATGTTAAACCCTATGTAGATGTTCGAGATAGTTGCCCAAAAGAACTGAATACGCTTTGTGAAGAAGCTGACGCAATAAATTTGATACTTTTTTCAATAGAAAGGTGGAACCTAAACTCGCTAAATCTTTTGATCTATCTACTTATTTTTTTTAGTTTAAATCCTTCAAAAAAAAGCTTTACAAAATTCTTAATTCTATAGGTTCTGCACGGGAAAATTCGTTAGAAGTAGAGTGAACACGTTACCAAAGGTAGGTAAAGTATAGGTGGAATATTCTGGGTGAATATGTTTTTTGGAATGTCAGATGTGAAAGTGTAGATTTTTGGAAGTTGGAATAGTGAAGTAGGTGGAGAATGTTCCAGTAAGTAGGGTTTTTGGGAGATTAGTGGGGTGAGAACAGAACGGAGATTCCCTACTAAGTTAAACACCATTTTTTACTGCAAGGTGTCCCTATGGTAGAAATGTTTGGAAGTGGGGAGAACATCTACCTTCTTGATTTCTCCCTTCTTTCCCTTCTCTACCTTCTTGATTTCTCCCTTCTTTCCCTTCTCTCCCTTCTTGATTTCTCCCTTCTTTCCCTTCTCTCCCTTCTTTCCCTTCTCTACCTTCTTGATTTCTCCCTTCTTTCCCTTCTCTACCTTCTTGATTTCTCCCTTCTTTCCCTTCTTCATTCGCCCTTCTTACCCCACTTGCTTCATTTACCCCGCTCTTTTGTCTCACTTGTCTTGGTTTCCCTTCTTCTCTCGCTTCTCACTCCCTAATATACTGCCTCTCTCGTCTCAATCTTCTTGGTATTCCTGCTTTTGTCTCCTCTACGTCCCTTCTCTTCCTGGTCTCCCTTCTCCCTTCTCTCCTATTCCCCTTCTTACAAAATGTTGCGTTCGTATTTTCTGATGAGCCAGTTCTCGAAGCTGTAAATAAGATGAAAAAGGGAGAATTCACCCAACTTCTTGTTCTTGATGCAGTACTAACGACTGAGGGACAAATCCATAGATGTCTTGGTATTATAACAGATTGGGCGATACTTCGCAGAATGTTACACCCTATTAGGTCTAAAGAGGATTGGTTAAAAGAATTAGGAAATATGAAAATCAGAGATGCTGGTATTATTGATGTAGCTCCAAAATACCCCTTAGAATCCTCTCTTCTTGAAGTTGCTGAAGGATTAATGCATCATTATGCTGTATTAATCGAAGAGGGGGAGGGAAAATATGGAATTATGACAAGAGCTGATTTACTTAAACTAGTCCAATCAGTTTGATTTCAGTCACTAATTTACTTTAGCAGTTTCAGTATCTGAGGATTTTTATATACTGCAACTTGGACTAGTTGTTTTAATCGTGTTTTACATCGATGACAAACATAATTTTCAAACATTTTCATGCGTATCTCTGCAGGAAAATGTCTATCCACTCCAATAACACCTGTTTTTGTTTCGTGTTCAATAAAAGGGTTATTCGCACTCATTGGGTGCTCACATATCGCACAAAAAGGTACATGTGATGACATATTTGTTAATAACCAGATATTCACCTTTAAACATTTGAGCATGTGGGATATAACCAATGGAATAAAGTTTCTTATACTTTTGACTGATTCACTAATAATATTCGCTAATTGAAAAATCTTAAATAGTGGTCTGAAGGACCATATGAAACCGTGAAAGAAATGGTGAAAACCCTCAAAATATTAGGGTTATCTCCCGCAAACCCCCTTTTTTTAACAGTGAACAATTCTTCTAACTCTCTTCACCTATTCCTCTCTTTGTTGTTCACTTGCTTTAATCTAGAGAAATATATAATCTCAAAAAAATTATTATAATTAAAAACCTAAAAAATATTTTTAATTTATTTTTTTAAACAAAAAGAATAAATGCGAAATAATTCAAATAATCGATTAAATATCTACACCTATCATAAACATTTTCTATAATCTATGGCTGTGAATAAAAGTGGCAAGTGAAAATATCTTACAAATGATCAAATTATTAAAAGATGAATATCCCAATTCAAAAACATCATTACTTTATTCTAATCCTTTAGAATTACTCGTTGCAACTATATTATCTGCGCAATGTACCGATAAAAAGGTCAATGAAGTCACGAAGAAATTATTTGCAAAATATCGCCAAGTACAAGATTATGCGAATGTTAATAATAAAGAGCTTGAATCAGACATAAAATCTACCGGTTTTTATAAGAAAAAAACAAAGTACTTGAAACAAAGTTGTAAGATGATTATTGATACTTTTAATTCAAAGGTACCAAATACTATGAATGATCTTCTCAAACTTCCTGGAGTCGCCAGAAAAACCGCAAACATAGTTCTATCTAACGCTTACGATATAGTGCAAGGAATTGCCGTTGATACCCATGTCAAGCGATTAACCCAAAGACTAAACTTAACTCAGAATAACAACCCGGAAAAAATTGAGCGTGACTTAATGAAGATCATTCCCAGAGAAGAATGGAACGCCATTAACTCTTTATTGATAGATCATGGACGAAAAATTTGCAAAGCAAAAAAACCTAAATGTTTAACATGTCTGTTAAAAGATTTATGTCCATCATTTTGTAAAATTAGTTAAGAATTATTTTAGAATAACCCGCAATTACATTTTTATTTTATTCCCATACATGAAAGCTATATTTATTTTATTTTTTCCATACATCTATTCTTCTCTCTATACCTCTCCCCATCTTTCATGGTTTCGCCCCATTTTTTCTATCACTTCTCTCTTTCTCAAATTTTTCTCTTCTATATCTACATATCACTGACACTTTTTTTTTGTACTAAAATAATAATCATTAAGAAAATTTAGATATATTCACTTTTTTTAAATATGTAAATTGAGACAAAATATGACCTGTAGGATAAAAAAATTGAATTGTTAGGGTGAGGAAACATTCCAGTTTACTATGTTTTCAAAATTCTTCTTTGGTACGTGTAAAACTTTCTTTTCATCAAGCCAATATTTTTGATCTCCATCTTTCATCTTATCGAGTATTGGCTTCTCAGCAGGATATCCAAGAGCAATTACTAAAACTATATTGCAATCATCATCTATGTTTAGTATTTTCCCAAGTTGTTCTCTGTCAATAGCACCTAGAATGCATGAACCTAAACCTTCATCGTAGGCTACCATAGAAACGCTCATTGCTGCTATACCTGCGTCGTGACCACAACTATTTGCTACTTTTTGATCCAAGAGTATCACAATATATGCCCTTGGCATCTCTTCAACACTTGGTTGAAAATCCGGAAGATATCCTGCCCACCTTAAAGTTTTAAATACTTTTTTTAACAGTTCCCTCTCGTCAATAATATTATATTTTAATGGTTGAAGATTAGCTCCAGAAGGTGATAGTCTTGCCGCATCAACACATTTTACTAAGATTTCTTTGGGGACATCTATCTGTTTATATTTTCTTATGGTTCTTCTTTTTATAATCTTTCTATACAAATTATTCTCAAATCCTAATAAAGAAGATAACATAACTAACAAACATTTAAAATAATTAATTTTATGATAATATAGACTAACTGAGGGTGGTTATTATTGGATAATAAAAAATCAACTATTTTTATTGGAATAATACAAATAATATTTGGTTTAATTTTTTCGTTTATTACCCAAAGAGATTTCTCCTTTTATATAGCAGAGATACAAGCGGGTTCTCTTGAGTGGAAGTATATTTTTGTAGCTCTTCCAAACCTATTTACTGGACTTCTCTTTATTATTGGTGGCATAGTAATCGCTGTGGGTGGATTTTTTTATTACAACAGAAAAGATACTTAACATTTCCTTTTTTTCTTGGATGTTTATTAAGCTTAATTACTAATATTCTTTAGAATCATTATTTCATATTATACAATGTCAAAAATTTACCAAAATTAAGAAATAAAACATATTTTCACATAAATTTAATGATGAATAATGGTAAGATTGAAAGAAAAACATCTTCGAGAACTTAGTTTAGCTATGTTCATTGCTGCCGGGGCTCCTGAGGACGAAGCAAAAATTGTAACCGATATTCTTGTAGATACAAGCATTCACGGAGTAGATTCTCATGGAGTACGCGCAATACCCGGATACATTAATGGAATTAAAAAACATACACTTGTTCCAGGATCTCCAATTAAGGTCCTTAGAGATACTGAGACTACAGCGATGTGGGATGCAGGTTTAGGTTTTGGATTCGTTGCTGGATTGAAAGCGATGGATGTAGCAATCGAAAAAGCGAAGAAGTACAAGATAGGCAGTGTTGGAATCATGGGTCGTGGACACATAGGTGCTTTATATTGGTATTCTCTCCACGCAGCAAAGAACAACATGATTGGCATAACTCTTTGTAGAGGTGGCGGTCACTCTGTTGTTCCATATGGTGGTGTCGAGGGTCGGTTAGGTGTCAATCCATTAAGTTATGCAATTCCGACAGGTAAAAAATATAAACCGATCATTCTTGACATGGCTACGACCGGTGTTGCAATGGGACATCTTCTTGTTATGGATATCAGAGGGGAGAAAGCACCAGAAGGTTGGCTTATTAAACCTGATGGAACCTGGTCTACGGATCCGAAATCTCTCTTTAAACGTGAGTCGAGACCTGTTGCATTCGGCCATCCGTATAGTGAATATAAGGGCTACGGGTTGAGTGTAATTGTTGAAGCATTAGCTGGAGCAATTGGTTCAGGATGCAGCCTTGATGCGAAAGGATTCGGACACACATTCATGGCAATAGATCCAACGGGCTACTGTTCCCTAGACGAGTTCACTGAAAGGATAGATTCAATGATTGATCATATAAAGTCGTCCCGTAAGAGGCCGGGTTTTGAAGAAATTCTCTATCCTGGTGAACCTGAATGGTTAGAAGAGGTGAAACGGAGAAAACTAGGTATACTTGTTGATGATCCATTATGGGAGAACATTATAAAATCTGCAAAAGATTTGAATGTTAATATTGACAGAATAATGACGAATGGATTCATAAATTGAACTTATAGCTAAATCTAATTACATTTCCTTATTTATTCTTATTTCAAATCAGATTGAATTGTTTGTGAGGATAAACTTGGAAATGATAAACTTTTTTTAAAAAAACCAAATAAATACCCTCTTCCTATTAATTATTAGTGATTTATTTTGAATCCAGAAGATGGAATAGTACGAATTCTTAAACAGGAAGGAACAGAGTTCCTTAGTGTAATGCCCGTAGGTAATATAACGCCTTCAGCTAGTAAAGCAAAACTTCGTATCATTATGATGCGAAATGAAAGATTTGCTGTTGGTCTTGCAGATGGTTACTCACGAGCTTCAAATGGAAAAAAAATTGGAGTATTCAATATTCAAGGTGGTGCCTATCCAGTTGGCGCTGAGATAGCCCAAGGTGCAGTAGCACAAGCCTTTGAAGATAGTTCACCTATTTTAGGCATATTCTCAGGACCGTCGTTGAGTCAACTTGGACAAAACCGTTTCAACATAACCCGACAATTTGAAGGGATAACAAAATGGACGGGATACATACCTGAAAGTAGTAGGATTCCTGAGTTCATGAGGCGGGCGTTCACTTATCTAAAAACTGGAAGACGCGGGCCTGTCATTTTACATTGTGCTAGTGGTCGATCAATGCCAAATTGGGGCGAGTATGATGATGTTAAATTACCTTATGAACCTGTTAAAGGGTGGAAGTATCCTGGAAATCCTCGAGATGTGGAGGTTGCAGTGAGAGCTCTGTTAAAAGCGAAAAACCCAGTCATCTATGTGGGTCAAGGAGTTTTCTATGGTGATGCATGTAATGAACTTATAGAGTTCGCTGAGCTCATTCAAGTTCCCATACTTACTTCTCTGTTAGCAAAAAGTGCATTCCCAGAGAATCATCCATTATCTATTGGCGTAAGAGGTATCCCTGTTACTCATTACTTGGGTAAAGCTGATTTAGTGTTTGGTATCGGTGAAAGCCTGGCTCCTGGAGATTATAAACATTACTTTAATGGTTCAGGTAAAGTCATTATTCAGGCAGACATCGATGAACGTGATATTAATACTCGCTACAAAATTGATCATGCTATTATTGGTGATGCTAAACTCGTTTTAGAACAGATGATCACTGAAATTAAAAATCAGATTGGATCAGAAGGACGACATAAACCAATCAAGCTTCTTGATAAGATTCAAAACCTCAAGAATGAGCAATTCATAAAATATAAACCTGCACTTCTATCTAATGAGAAGCCAATCAATCCATATCGAGTTCATTGGGACCTTATGCAGGCTATTGACATGAACAACTCTATTGTTAGTCATGATGCAGGAAATATACGAGACCAGATGAGCACAATCTACGAGGCTATTATTCCTCGTGGTTTTATTGGATGGGGTAATTGTAGTAGTTTAGGTTTTGGTTTTTGTGCTGCTGCAGGTGCGAAACTCGCTTATCCGCAACGTCAGGTTTTTCATGTAACTGGGGACGCTGCTATCATGTACCAGATAGGTAATTTTGAAGCACTAGTTAGGGAGAAGATTGCAATCACTACAATTCACATTAATAATTCTGGTTTTGGAGGTTATGGTCCGGGTTTTTGGGGTTCAGGACATCATCCAGAGACAAGTGCTGTAACGCCACATTCAGTGTTAAGTACGAGTAAAATGGTTGAGGCATTAGGTGAATACAGTGAGCGCGTTGAAGACCCCGATGAAGTAGTACCTGCAATTAGAAGGGCTATAAATGTTAACAAGTCTGGAAATCCTGCTTTTCTAGAAATTATCTGTTCTCAATATCCTGTCTATGGTAGATGGTTACGTTGAAACAGAAATAATTTGCATTTATCTCCATCGTAACACTACTCCCCATTTTTTTATATTTTTGATAATTCGTTTATTTTAAAGAAAATTACTAAATTACTTTTTTCTTTTAACAACTATCAATAATGTTCCATCTTTATTTTGTAAAATTGTAAAATAAGTATAGCTTTACTTGATGATTATTTTCGTATTATTCAGATTATTTTATGTGTTTTAACAATTATTTATAAAATTGTTATTTAGATGAATATTCTTCAAATGCATATGTTTTCAAGGATATCCAACTTGCATCTTGTTAATATCAAGAGAAACTTTGTCACCAACTTTAATGTCTAACGTTTCGTATTCGTCTAAACCAAGTTTTATCACTGTTGCAAATCCCCCCATCATCTGCTTAGAGAAGATGTTACTAATATTCTTCACCATTTCATCCATAGATTGAAACGATGCAACCGATGGTTTTTGAATTCTTTGCGGACCTCCTACTTCTTTGGGACCCTTCAGTGAGATAAAGACATATGGTGAGCCATCTGTCGAAGCCTTTATCTCCATAATTACGTATTCTTTCCTCATTCGCAGTCCTCATATTTATACATGGAATAAAATTATATTACTTTTTTTCTTTACATAACCTCTTCTCTTTAGTACAAAAACTTTACTGATAATACTTCAGCAATTTTACATCACCATAAACTTTTCAATTATATTTATTAATTGCAGGTTTTTTAAAATAGAATTCGTTCAGGATGTGTATAGATATTCATTCTTTGCTCTCTAACAAAACAAACAAGAGTTACTCCATTTTTTTCCGCAGCAATGATACCTGAACGAATGGGAGCTGCTCGTGAAGCTATTATTGGAATACCCATTCTTACAGCTTTGAGTACCATGTCAGCTGGTTGTCTACCTGAACTAACGAGAACAGAATTTGTAAAATTAACATTATTTAGAATACCTATTCCTATAACTTTATCAACTGAGTTATGGCGCCCAATATCTTCTGCAAGTGCAAGAAATTTTCCTTCGGTAAATAAAGCAGCTACATGGACTCCTCCTGTTGATCTGAATAATTTACCTTTATCTATTTTTTGCATCATTTGAATTATTTTACTAGCTTTAACTCTATAATTCGATTTTACAGGTCGGTTGCTTTTCTCACTAATAGTGTCAAAAAATTTACTTGCAGAGAGACCACAAGCTGTAGTAAGTAACCTTGATACGCTGACAACACGAAGTTTTTCTTCTTCAATAGGGTTCTTTGTCTTTACCTTAATTATATCTTGGTTATCGATAATCTCTGTTACTTCATCAAATGATTGTAAAACTCCTTCATCAAAAAGCCAACCTAAAACTAATTCCTTTTTAAATTCAGGTGTTGCTAGTAGGGTAATAACGTAGTTATCATTAACAAAAATGTTGACTGGGACTTCCATTGCGACTTTTTCGTTAACTGTTTTCACAGTTTTGGAATGCATATTGATTTTCTTCACTTGGACAATAATAGACATGTAAAGTAATTACCTCTATTAGACCTCCATTATGCGTTTTAATAAATTAATGTTCCTCTATTCAACAAATTTTATGATCAAATCGATTATTAGAAAAAACACTTATTTTGAAAAAAATAGAAAAAGCTTGATTAGTTTGAACACACTTTAAATCAGTCTGCACTTTTTGAAAGAAACCTAATGTGTTTTATACGATTCCTTGTCAATACTTAATCTTTTTTGTTCACGAGTCTTCTCAACTCGCTTTGAGATGAAAATGCTAATCTCCATAAGAACAACAATTGGAATAAATGTCAACATTTCTGTTATAAGACTGGGATCCGGATCTAAAATGGCAATGATGATAAGTATGCCTCCATATAGATATCTGCGGTTTTTCGTTAAGAGTTCGGTTTTAAGAATGCCTACTCTGACAAGTATGTAAATATATATCGGGAAAGTAAATAATAATCCACACATTAGAAGCATCATCCCCACTAAAGAATAGAAATCTGCAAAATTATATGTGGGTGAAAGGTTCAATAAATCGGAGAATTGAAGTATCATACTAAAACTTATTGGAACAACATATAGATACCCAAAAACAAATCCAAAGATAAATAAACTCATGAATACTGTGGTAAATTTTAAGGCAAATCCTTTCTCGTGCTTATGCAGTGCAGGACGGAAGAATTTATAAAGCTCATAAAACGCAATTGGGAGACTAATCATCGTTCCAATAACAAAAGAAATGAAGAAGTAAACTTCCAAAGGCGCATAAAAATTAATTGGAATAAGGATAATTTCTTCCGTTAAGAATCTTCCTTGTAAATCATTGATTATTGTAGATGTAATTGTATTGTAGAATAAAGCCAAGGGATCAATATTGCTGAAATCAATACTGAGCGGAATTAACATTACGCCCAATGTCGAAATAATGAAGGCATAGAGCACCCTACGAAAATGACTAAATAATTCTGAGAGATGATCCCAAAATGACATCTCTCCTTCCTTCTCTGACATGAAAACGCCTTATGTAAAAAAAACTGAAAAGTTGATTAGTCTTTTTTAGTCTTTTTTTCCATTTCCCGGAGTATCTGTTTTATATCTTTCCCTTCAGTAGATATTCCCATCTTTTCTGCGGCTTTTTTAATAATTTCATCTGTATCATCTTTCTCATCAGGTTGATCTTTAGTTGCATTCTTGAATTCCTTGATACTATCGCCTAATCCTTTTGCTAAACCTCGCATCCTTGTTGCTCCGAAAAGGAATATCAGTATTATTAGAATTAAAACTAATTCTTGCCATCCAATAAGTGCCACATATCTCACCTATCTGCCTTTTTTAGCAGAACTCCTATTTATCATTAACTATTTTTTTTTCAATTTCTTGTATGAGTTGTTTTACTGATTTCTCTTCTGTATCTAATTCAAGATTTTTAGCGATTGAAATAACGGAGTTTTCTTCATTTTCAAGGTCTTTCCACAGTGAATTAGTTGCATCTGTGATACCGGCACTTGCTTTTTTGAATTCTTGGTATGCTCTTCCCAGTTCTTTCGCTATTTCTGGTAACTTTTTTGGACCGAAGACTACTAAAATTATTACAAGAATTAAAACAATTTCTTGCATTCCAAGCATTAAACATCATCTGTTAGATTCTAAATCAAATATTTATACTAATGAACAATAACGACGATACCATACCAATCCCACCCCAGATATATACCTTCTGATATTCTTTATTCATTATCTTTTTACCGAGTACTAAACAACTTACGATCGTAGGAAGACTCATGGGAAAATAACTCCAAGGTACAATATTTAGGATAATCGGTGTTAAGATTATAAGACTATTTATGCAAAAAGTGAAACTTGCTAAATATCTTAACCATTCTTTTGGACGTTCAAGTCCGATTTTTTCATCTCCCGCCCAGTGAATAAAATCTTTTGATATTGAACCTGCAAAGTGTGGAAGAGAAACCATCAATCCGAATAGGAGAGTCTTTAGATGTATAGTGGTACTGAATGGGAATAATATGAAAATCATAGATGCTGTCAACGTAGCTTTCCAGATAGATGATAATTTTAAGATGATCACAGAAAAACCTAGAACAGCTGTGATGAAATATAAAATAATTTGATGAATCATTAAATTCAATACGGATAATGTTCCAAAACAAACTAATATTGCGCCTATGAGATATACTTGATTTACTGTGAATATTTTTCTTGGGATAGGACGTTTCGGATGAATTATTAGATCACCTGAGTGATCATAGGCATCATCAACGCAAAATAACGCGATACTTAAAAACAAAAAAGATGTAATGGCGAACATTGATTGAGATGAAATACCACTACTCTTCAAACTTAATAATACTACGATGCAAACAACTTGGGCTGTATATCTAATTCTCATTAAGGTTATGAAACCTTTCATCCGTTCCATTAGGATTCATCTTCTGTTTGGTTTCCTTTGTTTTTCGGTTCTGTATAAATCTTTATTCCATAAAACAAAAAATTCTTTGAATAAGATCTTTATATGCATAAATTCCTCTTTTTATGTTGAAGCTGCACAGATGATAAAAGTTATTTATGTATGAAAATAGGTTCCTTTTTTTTTATGTAAACCATGGTGGTATATCTAATTCTTTCCTCAGTACATACTTTTGATTACTTTAGACAAATAATCAAATAATAGGAACAAATACATTCACAATAGTTCAATTTTTTAGTAATGTTTTATTCCTTGATATGTTTCAATCAGCACAGAATGTTAAATGATCCTTCAAAACTATCAGTATATATCCTGTTTCAGGTATCCACTTTTTTTATTTAAATGTAAGCGGATCCCTTTTTTTTTACTATATTTTATAGAATTTCAGGAGATTTGATTTTGTTATCTTCAATACTTTTTTTAACATTATTATTTGATTTTGAAATAAACTAAGTCCACCTCTTTGGTTTCTGTTACTCGAACTTTTCCATTTCACCAGTTATTCCCGAGGGATAAACTTTACAAGATGTACTTCAGTCCTTAATTATATTTAGTGTAATTTTCGGAATTATCTCATTCGTGATTAACATTCAAAAATCATTATTGAACAAATCGACAAATTGATCATGCCTCAGAACTATTTTAAACCCTCCTCGAATTTTGAGCATCATTTATCGCTCTGTTAATAATTTTTCATTACTTTATTTTATTCCTCATCTTTAAACTATTACTATTGATATGATCTGAGTAGCTTTTTCCTTCACGCTAGGAATCTTTCACATTTTTAAAAGACAAATTCGTAGAATAACTAGATTTTTGAGAGTTCTAAATCAATTAGCAGTCTGTACATTCCAAAGGCATTATTAGCTCTTCTGATATTGAAAAGTTTTCATATCTTATCGAATACTTCAGTATTTATTCTTGTTTCAACTTATCCAAATATATAACTCTGCATAATTGAACTTGCCATATATTATCCTAATATTATTTACTTCTCAATTCAAAAAAATATGCTGAATAAAATTTATATAATATAAATAGTTATATTAATATAACTTTATATACATGTTATACTGCACTATGTTTATTGGTGATTGTAATGTATGCATACCGTGAGATTTACAAGCTCGACAAATGGATCAATTTCATTCAAAAAGATCTCCCAAAAATAAAAGGGTTGGAAATATATTCCCTTCCATCTCTCGGTGTTGGCTTTATTGAAATTAGTGCACCATCTACTATGGAAATACAGAATATAGATAAACAGTGTACTAGTAAAATCATTTCATTCTGTGAGAAACAGAATATCGAAGAACATCTCTTGGGATCATTAACTGAGTTTTAACTAGTGGATATCCTATATTTTCATTATCAGACCTTGCTATATCATCCGCTCTGGTAATATTATTCTACGGTTCAGCACTCACATAACTTAAATAATGTTCGTTGTAGGGGAATGCTTCTCTGGGCTTTAAGTTTGGGTTATTTTAATTTTGTAATTGTATCTTAGATGATATTTGTAAGGGAATTCCTTCTTCAAGTGAACGTGTTAAGTGACAATAGTTTGTTGCTAACTCGATGCATTCTTCAGCTTTTGATTTCTCGGTTATCGGTACTTTGACATTGACGACAATTTGTATCTTAGATACTTTATAGCCCTTAGGACCCAAATAATCAACTGTTCCTTGTACGGACACGCTCAATTCTTTTAGGTTTAGATTGAGCCTTTCTTTAAAATATATTAAAGTTGTGAGAATACATCCACCAATTGCGGTGAAAAAGAGTTCATCTGGGCATGGAGCACTACCCATTCCACCAAATTCTGTGGGCATATCGAGCTTCATTTTGGGAAAATTTCGTATATTTACATAGCTACCGCTTTCTTTGTCCCATATAAGATTAAGTTCATATTCAAGATTTTTAGAACGTTTCATTGTTTTTTCTTCCACATACTTTACTCTATTTAATAAAATATCTTATCTAAGAATTATAGGTTAGCCTAAAAAGGAGTACTTTTATGCTTGGTTTAGAAGCAATTATATTGTTAATACTAGCAAGTTCATCTATATTTCAAGTATTTCTATATCTGGACTGAATTTTTTCGTAGATTAAGTCAATTTTATTTTGTAGACGCAAAACAGTTTCTTCTGGTAATGTATCAGTTATCTTTCTCAACTAATGTTCAGTATTTTCCTTTAAATTATATTCAATTCTTTTTAGGACATTTTTTTTAAAATGCGATTATTTTTACTATTATAGATATGTAACATGTTTAGTTTTCTATAATTGTTAACATAGTCTGTATTGGCCGTTATAGTAATGAATAGGTAATATTTTACCTCTCTTAGCAACTAAAAATGTAACTTCACAAGTGGATAACGTTGGCGATAAACCTATTTTAGAAGATTAAAGCAAATTTTATTTTGATTGTGTACTTTGATGCTGACCGTTTTAGATGATTGTTTTCGATACGATGATAGTAGCTGTTTCCTTTATGCCTGGAATTTTTCGCACTTTATTGAAGACGAATTCGTCGAGTTCTTCTATTTTTGAGAACTCTACTACGATGACTAGATCATAGATTCCATATGTGGTGTTCGCTTTGCTAACATTAGAAAGTTTAGCTATTTCCGAGAATGTTTCTTCATCTTTTCCCGCTTCAACCTTCACAAGTATATATGCTTGTACCATTTTACTCACCATAATTTATTGTCACATATTTTTTTCTATCTATTAATAAAAAGTTATCTTATTATATAATATTTCAGAAGTCCATACATCATATTACAATTTATCATAATTGATATATTGATGCTAAACTTTCTGAAAAATTATTAAACGTTTTCTAATAAACATTGATTTATGAAATATGCGCACAATAAAATTCTTAAGAGTTTTTTTTCATCAAAAAATCTAACTTTTAGCCTTTAGAATAAAAGTTGATTAATGCATATTTTAAACAGTAACACTATAATTTTTTTTATTTTCTATGAAAAAAAAGAAAACTCTGATAAGAGTATGATTGATTCCCAATTCTATTAGTCTTCTCCAAAATTTCTACTTAAATCTCAGTTTCTTTTTTTGCCTTAACCTTTACTACCGTTTAGATTTTTACTTCTATCATTAATTCTTTGTTTTTTCTATTTTTTTCGAAAGTTCCATAGGACTATCTACTCATTTCAGAAAAAATTTCTTCCCCTTGTTTTTTGAATCTATACCTATTGTCTTAGCCATAATATGGATAAATTTTTCAAGTTTGATATTTAGCTTCTTTTCCTACTTTCATCAATATTTGAGTGAATATATGTTGCAGGTATTAAGAATATATCAAAAATACAATTATATTTAAAATAATTATATTAAAAAGCACATTTACAACGCAGTTATATTATCACTTTGCGACAATATATATATATATTCTGAAGATACATATACGAAAGAAAGATATTTATATGTCTCGTTAACTATTTGTGTCAAACATCAAAATTGATGAAATTAACTGTTTTAAAAAGGGAACATGTATGGAGGTAAACCATATACGGAGGTTTCTTTTTTGTGGAAGCTTTATAATAATTAACCATGTGTGATCATAATGAGGAATCTTGTAGGAAAATGGTCACTAATTTGTTTATTATTATTGCTTCTCATTAATATTGCTCAAATACGTACGGTATACAGTGATGAAAACGACGTAATCCTTGAGGTAGGGGAGATCATTACAACTAAAAGAAGTGAATCTGAGTTTCTTGTTTTTCCAGTAACTGGATTATTCAACACTTTTTCCGCGAATGATGAATCGAATTACCCCAAGCAGGAAGTCGCAAACATCGCAGTCTTAGGAGTTAACTTTAATCTAACTGGTATATTGGACGTTAATGTTCTTTATATTGATGGTAGTCCTGTTTCAAATTTGTCAATTTTACTTCAAAATTCACTTGGGACCATCATACTTAATGCAACTACAGATAATGATGGAAAACATTCATTTAATTACTTAGATCAAAATGAAACTTATCAAATTTCCCTTACTTATGGAGGAGTCCCATACTTTAAAGAGTTCAGTTTTACAAATGAGAGTTTAGCTCAGCTCAATTTTATGGTTTATGAAACTACAAGAAGTGACGAAGATATTATCATTAATTCCCATCAGGTCATTGTTCAAAGAGGTGCGGGATTTTTTAGTGTAAGCGAATACCTGCTCTATCAAAACATTGGAGAAACAGTTTTCAACAGCAGTAGGTTGAGCATTAGGCTCCCTCTGGCGCTGTATGGTTTTTCATCTTCAATTATGGACTGTTGTATCCTAGTTGAGGCAGGTGATGTAGCGTTTGATCCAATGGACCCCATCATGCCTGGACAACAATATGATATGTGGCTGAACTATTATCTTGATGCAGACTCATCCGAATACATGTTCAGAAAAACGGTTGATTATAATACTCAAGCTATTCACTTTTTTGTTGAGACTAACGAAGATTTTCAAGCACCAATTGCTTCTAAACTTGAAAACCTAGGACTCGTAACCATAGATGAACAAGAACACACATTTTTTTTTGGAACTGATCTTGAAGCTGGTTTCAACATCAATGTCAACATCGCTGGATTTTCCTCTCCTTCTAACTTCATTACTCAAATCGGGGGGATAATTCTCATCTCTTTAACAACAACTTTTCTTGTATCGTATCCAATCATACGAAGAAGACGTGTTGGAAAGGCTTCAGTAGAAGACCTTGAGATGAAAAAACTGGCAATTTTCAGGAAGACTGTTCAACTTGACTCTGATTATGCGTCTGGAGATATTTCCCAAAAGAAATATGATGGACTGAAATCAAAATATAGAACACACGCGATACGTTTAATGCAACGCATAGACGAAAATAAAATACTTCAATCTCAATTGAAACAATCTTTGTCGGATCAACGACTTGAAGAACAGGTACTAAATTCTACTCTTCAAAAATTGGAAGAAGACCTGAAGAAAGGACTTGTCTCTAAAGAAGGATACAACAAAATTAAAATATTGTATGAAACTCGAAGGATTAAAGTATTAGAAAAAATAAGAAAATTAAAGGAAAAAGCGAATGATGGTGATTGATGATTGATTGGTTACATATGCTTGCTTGCAGCTCTAATATCAGCTATAAGCACTATCTTATTATACATTGTTGGACTTCGAAGAAAACATTCTCAATTTCTTAAAGCTGGAAAGATAGGGGTAGGAATAACATTTGGGTATGTCACCATAGCCGCCGTATGGTTGCTATATTTACTCGTGAGTCGAGATTTTCAGACAGCTTACGTAGCGTCTTATACCAGTAGAGACCTCTCACTTTTATATACAATATCAGCCTTCTGGGCAGGAATGGAAGGCTCTCTCCTACTTTGGGCTTGGATGCTTTCGATATTCTCAACAATAGTTATATTAACTCACCGAAAGAAGAATGAATTGACCCCATATGCCTCATTAATCATCGTCGTTATACTTACATTTCTCTTAAGCTTATTGGTCCTTGAATCCAACCCGTTTACTAAATTGAATTATAAACCTGCAGATGGTTTAGGATTAAACCCTATGCTCCAAGATCCTGGAATGATGATTCATCCCCCCATACTTTTCCTCGGTTATGCAGGTTTTTCGGTGCCATTCGCTTTTGCTATGGCTGGTCTTTGGCTTAAGAAAGATGACTGGATATACCACATTCGAAAATGGACGCTCTTCTCATGGCTATTTTTAGGTGTAGGTATCTTTTTGGGTGCATGGTGGTCTTACCACATCTTGGGCTGGGGGGGATATTGGGCTTGGGATCCTGTTGAGAACGCATCGTTAATGCCATGGCTTTTAGCCACAGCATTTTTACACTCTGTGATGATGCAGGAGGGAAAAGGTGGTATGAAAGTGTGGAATTTTCTCCTGATTATATTTACTTTTCTTGGAGTCTTTTACGCAACATTCTTGACGAGAAGTGGTATCATCTCATCCGTTCACGCTTTTGCGCAATCGCCTGTAGGAAGCTTTTTTATGGCTTTTATCTTGATAAATCTGTTTGCAAGTATAGGTCTACTATTATTTAGGTTCAAGTCGTTGAAGAGTAGGAATATCTTTGAAGCCTATCTTTCAAAGGAGACAACTTTCTTGTTTAATAATTTAATATTCGTTGTACTAACCTTTATCTTATTTGCGGGTACAACATTTCCATTAATATCAGAGATCCTTCGTGGATACCAGGGAATTGTAGGTCCAGGATTTTATAATGAAAGTTTGTCGCCTTTGGCTTTAATTTTAGTTCTACTGATGGGTGTCTGTACATTAATCGCGTGGAGAAAATCTTCACTGAATAGTTTAAAAAAGAAGTTTCTCTATCCAATTATTACTTCATTAGTTGCAACATCTATTTTCTTCTTGTTAGGCATTCGCGATGTTATGGGTATAGGTGTAGTTTTTATTGGTTCATTTGTAAGCTGTACAATAGGCTTAGATTTTTCCAGAGTAGTATTGATAGGAAGTAATGCTAAAGGATCAATCTCCCTAAGAAGTATCAGATCATCTATCAAACGAAACCAGAGAAAACTTGGAGGTCAAATCATACATATTTCAATAATTATCATGTTGATTGGTTTTGCTGGGTCGTCGCTCTATGAAACTTCTAAGATGTTTACGCTAGAAGTAGGTGAGACATATACTACGGGTTCTTATACGTTCAAATTTGAAGGTTTCTCCCAGCAGATGGAAGACGATAGATCGGTTACCAGTGCCATGCTCGATATCAATATTAATGGTGCAGAAACTCAAAGATTTTCTCCCACAATCTTTTATTACCTTAGAGAGCAAACATACATCAGAAGCCCACATATTTCCAGTTCACTGTCACAGGATATTTACGTTATTTTACAAGATTATATTATTCCACAAGGGACGCAAGGTGGAGAAGCTACTTTCACAGTCAAGACGATTCCTCTTGTAAACTTCATCTGGTTCTCAATGCTTATTATGGGTATTGGGACAATTATCGCTATACGTTCTAGAATAGACAGATAAAGCGGGTTAATGAATTTGAATCGATCAATAAAAACAATAATGCTTACAGGGATACTTGCGGTCACGATTTTAGCAATTCCAATAACATGTTTAGTGGAAGCAGCATCAATAGATTATATTATTGAGAATCTAAGATGTTCCTGTGGTTGTAATATGGTTCTAGAGGACTGTAGTTGTACAACTGCCAAAGATATGATGAACCAAATACGGCAAAAAATAATAGACGGAAAATCAGAGGACCAGATTATCGCTGAATTCCACGGGATTTATGGTGATATTGTACTTGCGACACCACCGAAGAGTGGTTTAGAACTAATACTATGGATGCTTCCAATCATTACGTCCGTTATGGGCACTATTGTAATCTATGAAACCACTCGAGGGAAGGAGGCATTCCCAATATCAGAGATTAGAGCTCCTATAGCTGAAGCCGATGTTAAAGATGATCCTGAACAAATAGATGCTGAAATGACAAAGTATGAAGAACTATTTAATCAGGAATATGAGAAGTTTAAAGATGAAAAAAACAGTTAAGTTACAGTTTATATCATTTCAACTTTCCCAACAATAACCACCTGTTCTATGAGTTATCGACATGTCTTAGAAAACGGTGAAGGCAGAGCTTTGTAATTTTTAGTTTTTTGTTAAATAAAAATAAATATGTTGAGCAAATATTTTGTAAAATATTCTTATTTCCACCTCTAAAAAGCATGTTTGAATCTCATATTATAGTAGTAAGAGCATTAGAAAATTTAAAAATTGAACATATTTTACGATACAAATTACTCAATCATTATCTAAAGAAACCTAAACCGGTTAATGTACGGGCCTAAAGTGCCCCTCGTTATTATACAAAAGTATTAATTAACTATTCGTTAAATAAAACGTTGATAGTTTGATATTTTCAAATATTATTTACCCATCTTATAATAAATCAAGCAAACATGGCTTAGCAAAAAAACGAGTTACTACATTATCTACGTAATTTTAGATACCAAGTTAGTACACACAACGTCAACACTGATATTCCAACCAAGATGATGAGAACTACTTCAATTTTGAATCCTGTGGATGCTCCAGGATATGCGTTTGAGTCCCCTGGGAAGGTTCCCTCTCTCAATTCCTCATCGTTAGTAAATCCGTCTCCATCCGAGTCCAATGATGATATGGCTGATATACTATTCCCATGTTTTAAGTAGTCTTGCCCAAACATGTTCATCGGCCCCCCGGAAGCTTGTTGATGGCAGACGATGCAATAATTCTTTAGATTCGATGGAATATCTTTTGCGTATTCTGGTATAGCGCTTACATTTACTGTAAAAAAAGACGATATGATTGTCAATATAAACAGAAATGACAACAAATTTAGCTTACTTCTAATCATGATTTGTCACTTACCATATTATTCTCCGAATATTTTTTATTATTTGATTAAATTATATCTTATACTAGGAATCATTCCTTTATTCTAGAATATCTTGACAATTAAAAGATTTGTATAATCTGATGTATAGTTTCTCCGTTAATTTTCTTCTTACAATTAAATACTTCTTGAAAATATCTCAATTTTTACTAAAAGATATATACTTCTGATATTTCTTGTAAATAAGTGATAAATTATCTTATCAGAATGAAAACTATAAATACTAAAAGTTTTCATTAATTCTAAAGTAACTGTCAAATCTGGAGCTACTTTTTTGATCCAAATGAAAGGGAATATTTATAGAGTAAAAAGATGGCTAAGCATTGTTTTTATATTAACCTCATTAACATTAATCATTGTAACGAGTTTATATGCCTCTTCTTATGCTTCACCCTCTTTTGGTGAGGACTGTCAAACATGTCATAGCTCTGGAATTACTATTTCAACTAATGCTACTGCCGCAGTGCAAATAGAGCCAAACTCTTCTTTTTGGCTTGAAGTCGATGCGACTGGAGGAAACCCAGAAGAAATGATGATTGTATGGTCTAATGTATCTCATAACCCACACTTCACGTTCAATCCAAGCGAGGTTGAAGATAATGATCCAAATGATATACAATCAGATGGAGGCAAAATTTCTGTACTTTTTAAAATTTCAAGTCCTTCAACAGATGGAAATTATATACTTAGGACATATGCTGCATCTTCAGGAGGAACTGGTGGATTTAAAGATATAGACGTTACAGTGGGTGCAGGAGGTATTATAGCTAAACCTCTATTCGAAATCGTAATGGGGTGGATCGCAACGATGATACCAATTATTTTTGGCGGACTTGCAATTTTTGGAATATTACTTTATCTCATTGCTTTTAGAAGAACACCTGGAGGTATAGCTTTATGGTGAGAAAGAGAAGAGATGTTAAGGAATTCAACTACCCTGTTGAAACTAAGCCATTTGAAGCCATAGCACACATGTTTAAACCCAAACCATTCATATTACTCTTTCATGCAGCCATGGGGCTACAACTGATTACTGGGCTTGTTATTGATTTTTTAAGTCCTTTTATTGGAATAAGTCTGGTACGATCCGTTCATCAATACGTTGGGATTTTTTTCACCATCATGTTTGCAGTATATATCAGTATAATCGTGATTAACAAAGAATTTCGGGCTCTTCGAGAACCAATAAACTATATTGAAATGGTTTTCTATGTAGCATTGATCCTTTTTGGGTTGAATACAAGCTTTCCCAACTTAATTCCATTTTTGGGTCCAATAACTCCCTTTCACTGTACATTGTTGACCTATGGATGGCTTGTAGTTTCTGTGTTGGGCGGTGGAGGTGTTATTCAAGGTTTAGCCTCATTTTATTACTTAATTGAACGGACAAGACATAGGAATCATCCTCAACCAGGTAAAATAAAAAAGAAGGTGAAGAAAGAATGACAGATTCTGAATTTATGGACCAATTTTCCAGAAAACAAATCCTAGCGCTATATGCCTGTGGAAAATGTGGAGATTGCATGTTAGCCTGTCCAATCTATGAGGAAACTCAGGATGAAAAACTTTCACCAGCATTTAGGATTCGTTTATTGAAATCGCTTTCTAAATCCAAATATGGTCTTCGCGCCCTTATTTTTGGTCCCAGTAAAGAACCTGAAGACCAAATCAAGGAACTTGTAGATCCTATATTTAAAGGATGTACTGTATGTGGACGTTGTATGACTGTCTGTCCATTCAATTTTGATCTAATTGAGTTATGGGAAACCGCGCGTAAGGCGATCGTAAAAAGTGGGTTTGGTCCCACTTCAGCTTTACAAGTACAGGAAGCAATAGAAGCTGATAAAAACGTCTATAAGATGCCCAAGAGTGCGAGAAAAGAATGGCTTGAATATGAGGAAGTTGAAGATCCTAAAAAAGAAAAAGCTGAAATGGTTTACTTTGTTGGTTGCGTTACGTCATATTCGGGAATGATGATGTCCGTTGCTCATGCTGTTGCTTCAATTCTTGATGCAGCTGGTGAAGACTGGACGTTGCTTAATGAGGAATGGTGTTGTGGTTCTCCATTAAGATTTGCTGGTACTACTGATCAATATAGGGCGTTTGCTGAGAAGAACGTAGAGGCTATTGAAGCAACCGGCGCAAAACGAGTTGTGTTTAATTGTCCTAGTTGTTATCGGAGGTTCGTACAAGACTACCCAGAGCTTATCGGACGTAAACTAAAATTTCAACCCATTCACATTGTTGAGTTGATTGACCAGTATGTGAAAGAAGGTCGCTTTAAACCAAATGAAAAACTGAAAGAAATGATTACCTATCATGACCCTTGTGAGCTTACACGCTTATTAGATATTGTAGATGAACCCCGCAGAGTAATTAATGCATTTGCTACTAATTTTGTTGAGATGTCCGAAAACAAGGTTAACTGCAGGTGCTGTGGGCAGGGTGGCCTTCTGGGAGCTACAGACCCTGAACTTTCTCTAACTTTAGCCAAGAATCGAATAAAACAAGTAGAGGAGTTAGGTGCGAAGATTTTGACATCGGCATGTCCAGCATGTAAACTCAATCTCGACGAAGCAGCTGCTGAGATGGAATCAGACATTCAAGTATTGGATCTTACTGAAATTATAGCTCAACAACTAGATTTAATGGAAGGTTAATATTTTTTAGTTGATCTCTCAAGCTGATAGACGTATCGTTTCCAAGTTGTTTATAGTATGTGTCCCAGTTCTTTCTGTGTATAGAGCACAACATCTATGATATCTCCTTTCTTCAAATCTTTTCCTGTTGGAACGATGGAAAAACCATTTGATTCCACTAGTATTTTTAATAGACCTGAACCTCCAGATATGGGTAGTGCCGTAAGTCCATCCTCACTTTTCTTTAAACGGACTCTTAAAAAATAATGGAGTGATCTTTTCTTTACATCCATCGACAATCTAGCTTTAAGAACAGGAAGTACTTTCTCAATTTTTAAACCAGAAAGTTTACTCAAGATCGGAACAGTGAATAGGTAAAAACCTACAAAAGTTGAGGCGATGTGCCCGGGAAGCATTACTATTGCTTTATTATTAATAACCCCAGCCCCAACAACTTTACCTGGACTCAGCTTGATTCCATGAAAAACCAAGCCAGGTTTACCTAACAAATTAATCGCATCTGGAACAAGATCCTTTGGGCCTACTGAGCAGCCAGAAATAGTGAGTACAATATCCGTTTCTTTAAGAGCTTGAGAAAGTCCCTGTTTGATTTTTCCTATGTCATCTTCAATAATATCATATATCTTGGGTATTCCACCAAATTCAGTTACTAAACAAGATATGATGAGTGCATAATTATTAACTATTTTATTTGGAACCTTTTCATCTATAGTAACTAATTCGTCTCCTATGGAGATGATCGCAACTTTAGGTCTCTTAATTACTTTTAATGAACTAATTCCAATACCTACTAACAATCCCACATCTTGAGGTCTAAGGATATGTCCTGCTTTGAAAATCATCTTTCCCTTTTTCACGTCTTCTCCAATTAAAGCAACATTTTCTCCAGATATTAATGATGAACGTATCTCGATTTTACTTCCAATTCTTCTCGTTTTTTCAACTTTTATTAGAGCATAATCTCCTTCGGGTACGGTTCCTCCAGTTGCTGTAAAAATAGCTTGTCTGTGAGATATTTCGACAGCCTCATCACATGGAAAAATATTACCGACTACATCTAGAGCTTTCGGGTTTTTTATTGAAGCGTCCTGAGTATCCTCTGGATGAACAACATATCCATCAAAGACTGCTCGTTTTCTATCGGGAATATTTACTTCGGAAACAAAATATTCGGCTAAAACCCTCCCAACAGCATTACTAATCTCCACCTTCTCAGAAGACAGTTTAATGTTAAGGGATGATGTTAATCTATTTAGAGCTTCTTGGTGTGGTATCAGTTTAAATATTCGCTTTTGGTCAGATCTTTGCATAAATATACCTTCAGTTGAGAGATCTAAACTTCAAAAATTACCCTTTTTGATTACATAATAAATTTGACTATTTGAGCTACTTGTAATGCTCTTTATTAGCTTTTCGATAAATCTGTCTATAGATTACTTCATTTTATATATGTTATATGTTAAACATTATACTTTTATAATCTATATTTTTATATATTACATGCATAAAGTATACCTTTTTATTAATATGATGTATTAAACTTTTTTCTTTAAGAAAAAGATATTAATGATAAAAGTTTATTTTGCGCTTTGTTTTAAGAATATTATGGAACTGGAGAATATTATCTTTGAAACTTAATCGACGAGACTTTATAAAACAAATGGGAGCACTCGCAGCTATAATAACTATTACTCCTACAATACACAATATCATATCGGAAGCAACATCATCCAAATCATTAACACAGCAAACAAGCTTCTCACCCGGAGAAATAAAGTACATAAAATCAACATGCGTTCACTGTGTAAATTTCTGTGGTTTAAATGTAAAAGTTGTTGATGGTGTAATCAGAGCAATCTATACGGATGATGCGAGGGCTGATTACTATAACTGGGGTATATGCCCTAAAGGAGTTTCAGGAATATTCAACACCTATAATCCTTACAGATTAAAAACGCCTTTAAAGAGAACAAATCCCAACAAAGGACCAGATGAAGATCCAAATTGGGTTGAGATAAGTTGGGATGAAGCGTTTAACATAATTGTAGAAAAAATGAATGAGATAAAAGCAGATAATCCAGCGAAGTTAATTTGGCAACATGGCCACGGAAAATATTTGATTGGAGACAAATTCCCAAAAGCATTCGCTAAAGCTTTTGGAACCCCAAATGTTGTTCATAGAACGACAGTATGTGAAGCAGCTAGACATGTTGCAGATGAGATAACCTGGGGGTATCATGGACATTTACCAGATGTGGATAATACTAAGCTACTTCTTAATTTTGGTGCTAACTATTTTGAAGCAGAACAATGGGCAAGATGGTTAGATCATGCAGTAATAAATGCAAAAGAGAAAGGTATGAAACTTGTCGTTATTGAACCTCGACTTTCAAATCTTGCTGGAAAAGCTGACGAGTGGATTCCGATTAGACCTGGAAAGGATGTTCTCCTTCTGCTTGCAATGACAAATATTCTCATTGAAAATAATTATGTGGATGAGGATTTCCTAGTTAATTATACCAATGCACCATCCCTTGTTGGTGAAGATGGAAAAATATTAAGGAATACAGATGGAGATGCTCTTGTCTGGGATAAAAACACTTCAAGTGTAAAATCCTTCACTGATGGTGTTACACCTACCTTGACAGGTAGTTACGCTGTAGATGGAAAAACCTATAGGACCGCCTTTCAAGTATTTGCTGACTACGTGAAAGAGATCACTCCAGAATCTATTGAGGAAGCTTGTGGAGTTTCTGCAGAAACTATAAGGCGAATATCACTAGAACTTGGAGAACAAGCGAAAATTGGTTCAACCGTAGTTCTCGATGGTTTGACACTTCGATATAGACCTGTCGCATTACATACTTTCAGAGGCCTATCCGCAAAAGAATATGGTGTCCAAAACTGTAGAATACTTTTGATTATTCAGATGATTGTTGGAAGTTTAGATGCAGTTGGTGGATTAATTCTACATAGTGTCTATAAGTCTCCTAAATATATGCAAGCTTCACCGTGTGAATATCCTCCGCAAAAGGTTGATTTAGGAGAAAGTGTTTTCTTCCCTCATGCCACCCATAATATAGCTCAACAACCAGCTTTAACCCTACTAGACCCTCAAAAATTTGGCTTAGAGTATCAACCTACAATGCAAATTGTCTACGCAACAAATAGGCTTTTCTCAACAGCTGATAGCTCGAAGCAGATTGAAGGTTATAAAAAACTCTTCACAGTTTGTATTGATATAGTGATGGCTGAAATGGCGTGGATGGCAGATATAGTGCTTCCAGATCTAACCTACCTAGAATCATGGCATTATGCGCCTACAAGATATACCGTTTCAAGAAAGCATTATGCTATAAGACGACCAATTGTCAACGTATATAATATTCCTCATGAAGGTTACTCCATTCTCTGGGAACTCGCTAAACGGCTTGGTATAAGGGATGAATACATAGCGCAATTAAACAGTCAATGGGGTATCACACTCGAAGAGGGGCGTGATTATTCAGCGAAGGAAGTTGTTGAAAAAATATGGGTAAAAGAAACGAAACAAGACTTCAACCATGCTATCGATCATGGCTTCTACGGTAAAAAACTTAGTGTTGCAGATCAGTACACGAAAGGTGTTGAAGCTAAATTTAAAGGTGAAAATAAACCTAAAATGCACTTTTACTGCGATGAACTTCTTACATCATTCGAAAAAGTCAAGGAGACCGTTAACGACAATAATATTGGGAACATAGATCTTGATTACTATCAAGTTGCTTACTCACCCTTACCTAAAAAAGAACATGCATACCCAATACCGCACAAGGAAGCAGAGGAGTACCCATTCTACTTGATAACCTTTAAGAGAATGTATAGAAACCAAAGTGGAAATACCGCTCTCAATCCGCTTCTAAAAAATATAACTCATAATTCCAATGAAAACTTCGTCTGGATTAACAAAAGTAAAGCAAAAGAACTGGGTATAGAGGAAGGGGTAACAGTGAAACTTGAATCGAGACTTGGAGAAATAAATGCGAAAGCACACATCACAGAAGGCATTCGCCCAGATACCGTAGCAGTTTCGTATCATTACGGTCAATGGAGTAAAGGATTACCAGAACAGGCAAGAACTGGAATAAATATTAATCAGATAATCGAACTACATCCAGACGTAATCAGTGGGATGAATTCATCTAATGATACAAAAGTTAAGGTAAGGACGGCATGGGGGTGAGGATATATGACAAAGTATGGTCTTTTAATTGATAGCACAAGATGTATTGGATGTCGTTCATGTGTTGCAAGTTGTATAGTTGAAAATTTCTGTCAACCAATAAATCCATGGATTTTCGTAATTGAAAGAGAGATAGGAGTATATCCAAACGTTAGTAGAAATTTCACTCCAATGAACTGTATGCACTGCGAAAATCCACCCTGTAAGAAGGTTTGTGATAATATCCAGGTTAACGCAATCACAAAAAATGAATATGGTATCGTACTTGTAGATTACGATAAGTGTATAGGGTGTAAATATTGTATTGCAGCCTGTCCCTATGGAGCCATGCAGTTTATTAGTGAACTGAAAACTCTTTATCTTGAGGATTCAACTCCCTACGAAACCATTAAGGCTGAAAATAAACATTTAGTGCATAGAAAGAAAGCTAATACCGTAGAGAAATGTACTTTATGTTGGCATAGACTTGAGAAAGCAATAGAGGATGGAAAAGAGCCTGGAGACGATCAGGAAAGTACTCCCGCTTGCGTTGTTAACTGCCCTGTAAAAGCAAGATTCTTTGGTGATCTTGACGATCCTAACAGTGAAATTTCAAAACTTATTTCAAAGAAAAGAGCGACAAGGCTTAAAAGGGAATATGGGACGAATCCTCAAGTTTATCATGTCTTGGAAGGTGGTGAATACTAGATGAATTCTAGATTGAAAACAACTGGAATAACTACATTTGGCGCCATTATTGTAATCTTAGCTGCAATAATAATAGCCGCGCCGACAGCAGTATATTTACTAACTACACCACCTATAGAAGTTGAAATAATTGTTAAAGTTCCAAAAACTCTCCCAGAAATCATAGCTGACTTAAGAAGTGGTGCCATAGTTGTAGGAAATGAGTATTCAATGGATCCTACTGCAAGATATCATGAAATACATACCGTTCTCGGATTAGATTGTCAAACATGTCATACTACACAAAACTATTCGGAAGATTATCTATATCAAAGAAAATATATTGAGCTTAATCCAGGAAATCCAGGAGTTATCGATAGAGGAACATGTTTAAGTTGCCATAAGACCGGTGGAGTAGCTAGTGAGCTCTATGGTACTGTAGGCGACTAGTTTTGTTAGGTGCTTTAAATGGATCGAGGTCTCTATACTGGTTATGCTGAGAATAGAAGTAGATTCTATTGTTTCCTAAGTGATTTTTACATCAAAAAACCCGATAAGGCCTTTATTAAAGAGTTAAAATCAAAAATAAGTAAAATGGAACAGAGACCCGGTGGAGATCTCGGGGAATCTTTAGCAATTATGGAAGATGCTCTTCAAGGTTCCAATATGGAAGAGAATTCTACCCAACTAATGGTTGAATTCACCAGATTATTTAGGGGAATCAAAAAAGGTTATGGACCTCCTCCACCTTACGAATCCATTTATCGTGGTGAGCGCCGAGTAATTGGTCAAGTTACACTCGATGTAATGCAGATGTACCAAAATGCAAATTTTGTCTTCAGTGATGACTATTATACCGGTCCACTGGATTATTTAGGTGTAGAATTACAATTTATGGCTTTCCTCTGTCAAAGTGAAATGGATGCATGGAAGAATAATAAAGATGATGAGGCAAAGAAATTTCTTGAATTGGAAAAAAAGTTTTTAAATTTACATCTTCTGCAAATAATTCCTAAATTTTCTGAAAAAGTAGTCCAACAAGCTACAGAAAAATTTTACATTAGCGTTGTTAAACTCACAGAAAGATTTACAACTATGGACATTGATAATATTGATTTTCTGTTAAATAACTTAAATGGAAACATTTCTACTACTTATACTTAGATACTGTTAGATCTTGGATGTGAAAAACCATAGCATCTATTGTTTCTGTATTGCTTAGAAATTTAATCAGAACTATACCTTCTCAGACAACCATTTATCAAGATCGATGTCCAAATACCAAACGGGATAACCTTAAAGTATGTAATCTATGCGAAAAGTACTGTCCAGTAGACGCAATCACAACCGATGGTAAAATTCAGATTCTGACAGATAAATGCATTGAATGTGGTATCTGTTCTGCTCAATGTCCGAACGACGTTTTTCAATTTCATTTTATCTCTGATCATATTCTCCACCAAAAAATTCTTGAAGTATTAAAAACAAACGATTCCATCTTCTTCGAATGCAATTGGATTAACGGTAGATTCAAAACGAGAAAGCAAAAAAATAATCATGATCATGCAATTATTCTACCGTGTCTTGGTAGTATTTCAGAAATGTCAATCATTCTCAGCTTCATAATGGGATCCAACAATCTTGAGTTCGGAGAATGTCCAGAAGAATGTAAGAACCAACGAGGAGCCGCCGCACATAAACGCATCTTACACATAATCAATCTTCTCTTACCGGCTCTTAATTTAAAGAAAAAAACTTTAATGAATAACGATTCTTCCATTCTCTTCAAAGAAATTTCTTTCCCCAATCGAAGACAATTCCTAACTACTTTCAAACCGATGCTTAGCACAACTTTGAAAGAAATATTAATTCCAATGATTTTTATGGAAAATTTTACGAAACAACCCTCACAAAAACGATTTAATCCAACGTATTCTCGAAGAAAATTACTTTTAGATATAATCGAATATTATGGAACATCTAGCTATATTGTTAAGATGAATGAAGCACCTTTTGGTGAAATTATTATTAATACTGAGAGTTGCACACTATGCGGCATATGCAGCCATTATTGTCCCACATCTGCCCTACTGAAAACTGAAAAGAAATCAATGGCTTCTCTTAACTTCGTTTTTGGACTATGTACTGGTTGTGGACTTTGTGTCAAAGTATGCCCTGAAAAAGTGATCAATTTAAGGAAAACAATTGACCTTGGCTTTCTTAATAATCCTTCAAGAAAGTTAATTCAGAAAAAAATCTTGACCTGTTCATCTTGTACTTCAAAATTTATAGAAGAATCCTCATCCAACATTTGCCTGCCCTGCAGAAAGAGGAAACGAGTACTTACTAACGTTTAACTATCAATTCATCTACTTCTTTTTCAAATTATTCTACATTAATAGATTAAATATGTATTTACAATTAAAGCAAAAAAAGAACACCAAGTAATCCTTAAATCAAAATAATCCTACATATCTCCTGGAATAGGAGATTGCTTAATTTATGAAATTTGTATGGGAAAATATTATCATAAATTTCTATAGAGAACGATATGAGAAACCCGAAACGAATGTTGTAGTGGCGGTAAAAGCAAAGAGACTAAAAATTTCGAAGTTTGAGAAAGATACTGAAATTACAGGTACTATATATGATTTTATTCCTTTCAGAGGAGACATCAATTATGTTTCTTCAGATGAAGGCTTATCTGACCGATATGTCCTATGCTGGTTAGATAATGAAAAGAACGATCTGCATAAAACTTGGAGAGGAAAAATAAAAGGAGTAACTTTTTCCAAAGGAATATCATTTACTAATGATGCAGATGGAAAGAGAATCTATAACGCTACTTTTAACGCTGAATACTGAAAAAAAGTTCAGCTGCGAAATTATTAAACAGGCAAGTCAATGGTTACCAGAGAATTGATATTCTCTCCCCTCAGATCAAAACATATTTATTTAGTATTATTGGTTACACTCAAAAGATTTAATATTACCCCATGAGTGCGCTCGAAGTTCTTACCCATTTCAATAAAAATTTATGATAATAAATCACCTATCAACGTGATCGTGTAATTGAGTCAAAGATGTTAAAAGTAGCTAAAGTTTCCTCAAATAAATAATTCAATGAATTATTAGATAAACATCTTTTTTTTCATCTACTCAAAGATGATAAATGGGATATCGAAAAAGACTTCAACATTCTCTAACTATTCTTAAACTGTATTGGTATCCTTTGAATGTCATAGAAAAGTTTTCAGCATAAGTATGTCTTCGATTTAAATAACATACAATATTATATATACAGTTAATCCCGTCAGGAGACTAATATACCATAAAATAAGCGTTGCAAGCCCCAATTTTCTATGAACAGGTCTCTTTTCCCCTAAAACAACGCCCGAGTTCACCTTCTTTCTCCATTTGTATCCTAAAACCGCTTGAAGAGCTCCCATAATGAGGACTAGTACTGAAAGTATGCCGTGAGGAATGACAACACCTCGATAGAGAGCGGCAAACTGTTCTGGTGGAAGTGGTATTTCGGCTCTGAGAATGCGGCTTATCATGTAACTGATTACAAAAATTATATTTGTTACTACAGCACTCCCCATAATGATGCAGTGTGTTCTTTTCCTTTTTCCATAGAAATACCCAATCGTAAAAAGTAGTGTAGCTACTACTTCTATAATCAGGCTAAGATCAGAAAATAATGAAGCTTGAGTTCCTAGGATTCCCGTCAATTCTTACACGCACCATAAAGACTTAAAATAAAACTACACATTTTTTTTAAACTTAAACGAATAGTGGAAGTATTAGCTGTAAAATAAAAAACAGGTTTCAACTTATTCACCATTCATCACATTAAACTCTTGGGTAGTGAATATCAAACTATATAACGTTTTGTATTTAATATAGGGATATGCTTAGTAATATGGTAAATATAGGGTTCTTATAGTGTTCATAATGATAATTTAATCAAAATCACTTACGATAAAATGAAAAACAATTGATAGATTGAAATACTTAGTTATTGCTCGAATTATAACAGAAAAAAAAGTGACTCTATGAATAAAGATCTTAATATAACCGAATATTTGGAGAAATATGTCAACAATGTAAAGGTTGATCTAATATATTGTATAGAAGACAACTCGGAAAAATTCTCTATTTCATGGTTGATCTGATAAGTACGTGTATTATTCTTGTCATCGCAGAACTCTAATCCCTATTGAGCGAAAAAATAGAAAAAGAACTGGTGATGGGCATAGACAACCTCAAGAAAAGCTTTAAAAAGTTTTAAAATTTTCAGTCCTAAAGTGTAATCCTTCTGCATAATTAAACAAGATTAGACAAGACATAAGGAGAATGTCCGAAAGTAGAACAATATTGGAAACGAGAAGCTGAAGGAGAAGACTTAGAGAAAGAAGCATATAAGAAAGAACTTTTCCAAACTAATAATTAAATAGGAACTGTGTACTACTATGAAAATTGGCGTACTTCTTTTAGATCATGGTGAACCACCCGTATACAATGAGCATACTTATTATTCTTTCAGGACCTTTGCAACAAGTCTAATTGACATGGGCATTATACCCCATATTGCACTTAAATTCGATCGTGGAACCATTCTTCAAGATTATAATAAACCATACGCCGAGAAACAATCACCACATCCAGTACTGATGGATTCAAAGTTAAATCCATACAAAGGATTTGCTAACTTTATTCCAAAAGCGAAGAGACTTCGCATAACACGCTTTGGCATTTATCGTAAGGGTACGAAATCCCATTATCTTGCCAGAAAAACAGGTCCAGGATATGGTGAACCCGATTTTTATGAAATGTATGGTTTTGAAATTTATAATCGTTGGTTATCCATGGGTGGCTATTCTCCCTTTTATGACCAGACACAACCTCAAAAGGATGAGGTAGCCAAAAGACTGATGAAAGAACTTGGAAACAAGGGCGTTATTAGATTCGCCTATGGTATCGACCCTTTTCCTCAATGGAAAAACCAGACACCTGAAATTGTGGTTAAAAGACTTGTAAAAGAGGATAAGATAACCCATTTAGTCGTCTCCGAACATTTTTCAGTAACAACTGATTCTATGTCAACATTTCATCTTCGAAAGCATGTTAATCATGCTTTACATGAATTGGGAACTCAAATTCCAATTGTTTATGCAGATCAGCTAGGAGGAATCCCCGTTTTTAATGATGGAATTATCCTTAAAATAAAAGACGAATTAGATGAACTGCCAAAAAATGAAAAAGTGGCTGTGTTTCTTTCCAACCATGGTTTTCCCACTACTAAACTCGGAAAATATGACGCTGCAAATGATTGCTATCATAAGAATGTGAATAAAGTTTTTAAAAGTGCTAAAGAAGCGATCTTGCGAGAGATTAATTGGGGTGGTGAACTTATCGTTCTGCAGATCTTTGGTCAATTCTTGGAGAAAAAATACAATCCTGATCATAAAATGATGGATCCAATTCAGGCTTTAGAACTTGTCTCTTCTCAAGGATTTAAATATGTTATTGATATTCCATATGAGTTTCCAGGAGATTCTGTAGATGTGCTGGTCAAACTTAGACAAGCATATGGGCTCAAGGAGTTGCCAAATTGGAACAAAAAATATGAGACGCGATTAAAATACAAGGGCGTAAATGTGAAGATAAGCAGTGCATCTTTTTATCCGGAGCATTGGGTTAACTCATATTGTCAACAAACTGTCTCAGCTATTGATCGAGTAATCAATAAAGTAAACTAAAAGTGTAATCAGACATATCTACTGCAATCTTTAGGCTGATATATTCACCTATTTTAACTAACTGATAGCCCTCCAACTTTTGTTTAATATACTAATCTTTATTTTTTGCATTAAATTTTCTAGATAAACTTGAATATGCGAAATGAAAGCTAGTATACTACAAATTACATCTAAAAATATAGCGATAAATCTTTAGATAACTCTCATATTTGTAAATAACAACACTCAAGATTTTGAAAGGTTCATTCATTGACTGATGGAACATCAATTTATATAGAGAATCTCTCAAAGAGGTATGGATACACTTATGCATTAAGAGATGTAACTTTAAAAATTTTTCAAGGTGAAGTTTTTGTTCTTCTAGGTCCTAATGGATCCGGAAAAACCACATTGTTAAAAATTCTCGGTACATTAGTTTCGCCTACTTCTGGAAAAATAAACATGTTTGGGCAGGACCTCAAAATTAATGGACGAGAAATTCGTCAAATGATTGGATATTTAGCTCACGACTCCTTTCTTTATAGAGATCTCACTGGTGAAGAAAATATCCTGTTTTATTTACAATTCTATAATTTATCATCTAAAGGGAAACTCCAAGAACGGATAACTGAACTTCTAAAGTTATTAAAGATCACTCATTGGAAACATGAACCTATCAAGAATTTATCACGTGGTCTCCAGAAGCGCTTTGACCTTGTGAGAGCTCTCATACATGATCCAACGATCTTATTATTAGATGAGCCATTCTCTAGCTTAGACGTGTTAAGCGCTAATATTCTCAAAGAATTCATTGGAAATATGCATGAGAATAAGACGATTGTTGTTTCTACTCATAATATAGCTCTTGCTAGGAGCATTTGCGATAGAGGGGGAATTTTAGTGGAAGGAAGAATGCGTCAAGTATTCAAGAGTTCAGATATAACAAGTGCTAGCGTAAAGGCTATCTTTGAAAGAAGAGTTTAAAAAACTTTGAAAATATTATCTCTTTTCGTTCAAGGATTTAAATTCATTCTTATATGTCTTATATAAAATATCAAGATTTTTTATCTCAACCAGTATGACTTTTATATTTTTTTAAATATTATCTACTTTTATATTAGTAAATGCATCAGAATATATAAACTATTTATAGTATAAAATATATAAACTATGTAATGTTGGTGGGAAACTGTGGTAGTAGAAGAAAAGATAAGAAGTGTTTACAAGCTAGGTGATTCCACTCTAGTAATGTCCCTTCCTAAAACTTGGACGGAATCCATCCAGTTGAAAAAAGGAGACAAACTAAGTGTATTTTTGGAAAAGGACGGTACTTTATCTTTATCCCCTCGTAACCTAGTAGGTGGAGGTTTAAGGAAGGTTGAAGTCTCTATAGACATAACAAACGTTGATGATCTTGAGAGAAAGATCATTGCAAAATACATAGATGGGTATTCTCATATCAAACTAAAAGCGACTAATGGACCCTTTACCTCGCATCATCATAATATCATCAGAGGGTGTATAGGAAAATTAATTGGTTTAAACATCATGGACTTAACATCTGAAGAAGTATCCATCCAGAGTTTATTGGATCCATCAGAATTGCCGATCAAAAAAGGTTTGGAGAGAATGCATGCATTAGCTTTCTCAATGTTTAATAGTGCTCTGAAAGCTCTAATGACTTCCGATGATATGATGGCTAAAAACATTCTTACAATGCGTATCGATTTAACGCGTTTTTATTATCTTATTCTACGTCAACTTAGGAGTTCACTTTTGAGAAGCGATGTCCTTCGAAGATTGAACATGGAGCCCATAGATTGTTTGGATGCTCTTACTGCAAGTCAGATAATTATTCGTGTAGCTAAAAATGTCGAGCGAATACTGAAAAACATAATTGCTTTAAGAAATTATCCTATACCTTCTGAAATTGCATTACGGATAAAGGCATTTGGGGAAAAAGCACTCGATATCTACGATAAATCTGCTAATGCTTTCCTCAATAATATGCCTTTAAATTTTTCCGTTAATGTTATACAGTCTGATTTTAATGCGGAATCATTAAAACTTACTACGAGGTTAGCTGAGGCCCGTAAAGAGGGAGTCCCATGTGAAACTATGTGCCTTATCATTCAGATAGTGGATCGAATAGGACGTATAGGGGATTATGGAATTGAATTTGCAGAGACCATAATTTACAGCTCAATACGATAGACAGTTAAAACATGTTTAAACCGCAAATAATATTGTGCAAAATAAGATATCTATATTGTCGGTGTCTCTTTCATTGGAAGAAAAACTAATTCCTTTTATTGATCATGTGGTCAAGTTTTTATTCAAGCGTTCTTGAGGTGCCATAGACTTTGAAGGATGAAATATTGCGTAACTTAACGCATGTTTTCTATATTACTTTGAAAGACATACAGTTAGAATTTAGGAGGAAATATGAAGTTTTTTCTATGATTACCTTTGCTTTTATTTCGGTGTTAATGTCCAGTTTCTCACTGGGGCCTTTCTCTCCATACGCAAATGAGATACTTCCAGCTTTACTTTGGATTATCTTTCTATTTACGGGGATGCTTGGTTTTTATACGGTCTTTGCTAGAGAGATGGAACAAGGAACTATTAACGGGTTAAGAGTGCTTCCCACATCCAGTCAAAATATACTTATTGGAAAAGTTTTATATGGTTTTCTTCTCATGAGCGTAGTTGAGCTATTCGTCGTTCCTTTAAGCACAGTTTTATTTAGATACTCATTCAATTCCAATCCACTCTTTGTTGTATTAGTCTTTGCTTTAGGAACTCTTGACTTAGCTATTGTAGGTGCAACAGTTTCTGGATTGACAATGTACACTGAGTCAAGAACCATTCTAATCCCACTATTAACATTCCCCCTTGTACTTCCCGTGTTCATTCCCTCCGTAATATTAACGAAAAATCTCGTCTACGGACTTACGTTTTCCTTTGCTCTACCTGAACTTAGAATTATCTCTCTTTCATTAATTGCATTATTGGTTACATCAATTTTACTTTTCGAATATATATTCTCTGATTAAATCCTTGAGAATATTTCTCGATTAAACTGGATATACAACTTTCGCGATAACATGAAAGATATCATTGTTCATACTTAGACGGACACTTCGTTAGAATTTCAGTTGCTTTAAAATTGTTCTCCGAAATTAAAGATCCAGCTATCACTACTTCAATACTATCCACAAAGTTTTGAGGTGTAGCTCCAGAATAAGTCACGTCCAATATGGATGTTCCATCAGTTATCTGAAAAGATATATCTCTATCGAGTATCTGAATAGATCCTGTTGTGACGTTTCCTATAACCGTGATATGTCTATTCATGAAGTTTATTGTATCCTCTGCGACCTCTGAGACACTATGGTAACGATCAACAAATCCTTGGGCGTTAAATAAAATAATGGCGACACATAATATGATAACAATAACGCCGGATATTGTTAAAATCCTTCTTTTCGTAAACATATATCAGTCCTTCTTTTGTAATGATTCCACCATCTTTTTTAGGGAAGAGATTTTACGATCAATCCAAACTATGTAAACAAATATGGCTGACCAAAATACAATAGACACAGAAAGTAAACTTTCCATCGCACTCATCAAATTTCACCCCCCTCATATCGAATCTTTATCAATTTCGATTCAATCTTCATTAAATCTAATGTGCGCTTCAATAAGAACAAGTATATCATAGATACTCCGACTAGTGCAACCATTAGTGTAGCCATCATTGAACTGTTCAGATTTAGTTTCGACAATGGAGCTCCTCCTCCTGGATGAAGTGTAAATAACTCTACTGATACGTAGCTGAGGGGAACACTTATGAAACCTAAGATTCCTAACACAGAACTCAACCTAGCTTTTTTATCTCTATCATCTATAGCCATTCTGAACGATAAATATGAAATATATGTTATTAGAAGAATCAGGGTGGTCGTTTCCCTGGGGTCCCAATTCCAGTAAGATCCCCAAGTCATATTGGCCCAGATTGAGCCGGAGAGTAATGCTACGATGCAGAAGACTATTCCAAGTTTTGCTGAGGCTTCAGCAAGCATATCCCATTTTGAACTTTTTTTGATAAGATAGATGATACTTCCGATTAAGGTAATTCCGAACGCTAAATAGGATATCCATGCAGATGGAACGTGGAGATAAAAGACTCTATATGCATCACCTAAAGTTGCTTCTGGTGGAGCATACATGAAAGTTAAGTATATTGATATTAAGTTGAAACTAAATATCATTGCCAGAATTCCATATTTTTTCATAGAAGTCATCTTTATTTTTATTCTCTATAACCTAATTTAAGGTTATATTAATCATTTGCAAATTAATCATGTGTTATTTAATTAGGGTAATGTATCACTATGATTATTAATAGAAGTTATGTGTATACATTTTATTTATTTATTATGTGATTATACTTTATTTATTGAGGAAATTCCAGAACACTCTTTTTTCGAACGTTTTTTATACAATACTATCATTTTAAGGAAGTTTTTTATATAAGATTATTAACAAACTATAAGTAATATTATTAAAATATATACACGCGGTGAACATTAACTTGGGTTCTATTTATTATTCGAAACGATTACTGACGGTCTACTGGTTACTTGTCCCACTTGTTATTTTTACTCTAATCACAGGGCTATCAACCAGTCTACCTGATATTCCTTCCGCCTCTTCACAAAACGAAGCTTCCAATGAATATATCGGTGCTGAAACGTGTGGTTTATGCCATAGAACTGAATATGCAGCATGGAATCAGAGCTACCATAACAATGCAGGGCTACTCAATATAACTGATGGTAATAAGTATTATTGGCTAAGTCCCGAATGGTTACATGATGGTGCAACGAGAATAATGGATGAAGCTTATTTCGGGAATTGTGCATCATGCCATACAACAGGCTATGATTCAGACACTGGAACTTGGCCGGGATCAGATTCTCTTAATCCAGAGGAAGCTGGGGCATTCTTGGGTGTTCAATGTGAAGTTTGTCACGGACCTGGTGGTGAACATTTAGATGCTCCAATGGAAGAAAAAAAGGATGCAATAATAGTTGACTATTCTTACGCTACATGTAATACGTGTCATTCTCAACCAGCAGATCTTAGTCTGAGTGCACACAATAGTAGTCTGACAAGCGCTCGAAGCGACAGCTGCTTAGGATGTCACTCGACTCAAGCTTATTTAGGGCAGGATGTGACGCTGGAAACAGAGGGACTTGAACCTATATCTTGTGTTGTCTGTCATTCTCCCCACGATGCGTCCAATGAATTTCAATTGAGGGAGACTGATCCCACTGAGACGTGTGGATCATGTCATACTGGTACACTTCATCATCCACAATATGAGCTCTTTACAGAAGGTCCACACGAAAAGGCTGGACTTGAATGTTCAAGTTGCCATGGACAAGGAACAACGTTGAGCCGTGGATCTGTAGGTGAATGGTTTAACCATACTTTAGGAATATATAACACGTTTTATCCGTATAACCAGACTGATCCACTGGTTTGTGGGCAATGTCACGATCAGACATGGGCTACTACACAACTAGGTATTATTCAAGGAACAACAGAAGAGGTTATAGCTAATGTTACGAAGGCTATTCATGCAGCAGATGCTGTAATTGCATCTGCAAGCGAGACGAGTGGAGTTGATCAGACGAAGATAACTGAAGCCGTGGAATTATTTGAGGAAGCTGAACATTGGGTAGAATATGTGGAGAATGATAAGAGTAGCGGTTTACACAATCCTGAGGCAACATTTCAACTTTTGAGTGATGCATGGCGCCTAGCAGGTGAAGCTAGTAGCTTAGCTAGTAATGCACAGCAAGTGGCACTATCAAGTCAACTCAGTAATGTACAATCAGATCTGAGCAGTGTACAAGGAACTCTCTCTTCGACACAGACGTATATGTATGTTGGTGCAGTCGGAGGTATAGTTGGAGGTCTCATTCTAGGTCTACTCGTTGCAAGAAAATGGTCATAATAAAAGAGTTCCAAGAATTTTTTATTTTTTTTATCCGATTTCAGAGATTTTTTTTAAAAGGATTTAATCTAGTATTGTAAGATTCAATAGGCTCTACCATATTGAGGTATCTAGTTTGTAAATCGGTATCAGTTTGTTGAATATTCGTAGAGTTGAAAGTGTATTCCGAAAGATTTTTTACTTTAGTCATAACCAATTATTTAAGAGGTGTATTTGAATGGTTATGATTGGAGAGTATGAGCTTCGTGAAGATCTTTATTATTGGGATGGTGGCGAGAAAGGGGAAGGTCAGACGTGGGCAAAGCTGGAGTCTGATGGACGAGTGAGGGTTGGTATTACGGATCTTGCTGGGAAGCTTGCTGGGAAAATTCGTTTTATTAGGATTAAGCCTGCTGGGCGTTCTATTGCGCAGGGTAAGGGTGTTGGTACTATGGAGACTGGGAAGTGGGTGGGTCCTGTTGAAGCACCGATCAGTGGCACAATCCTAGAAATTAATAGGGCTCTTAGAAGGAAGCCTCAAGCGTTGAATTCTGATCCTTATGGTGATGGGTGGATTGCTGTGTTAAAGCCTTCGAATCCTGAAGAACTTGAGAAGTTGCTTCGTGGAGAGGCTGCTGTGGATTGGTATACGAAAGATATTGAGAAAAAACTGAAAAAAGTTAAGAAAGAGTGACTGATATCGAATTAGACTGGTTATCTCTTTTAAGCATTCATACTATGTCTAGGAGTTAAAGCGCATCCATATCTTGAGGTACTTTATTTAATCCTCTCGCTAAATCCTCAAGGGATTGGAGTAGACACGCTAAAACCATCTTTTATACTTGTAGTTTGAATCCTCGAGCGGGCTTCTATTTTAAGGTAAAAAAGCACCTTATATTATTCTTCGTTCGTAAAAATTGTTCTCTTTTAAAATAATGCTCAATATCAATTTATTTTACCAGTTTTAGTATTAGTTGCATTAATTCGAACTATTTTTTTAAATACAATAATAGAAGTTTGATCGATGAATGTTAAAATTTTGTAAAGCCATTTCTTACAGGTCTTAAACAAATCAATCTAATCTTCTGTTTGAGGAATAAGATCATCACTATTGGGATCATCAGGGAAGAAAATTTGATTATTCTTACATCTGAGAATGAAAGGAAGTCGATGAGTAATTCTATTTCACATATCTTAAAAATAATAATAGAAGTTTGAGTTCCGAAACTCAACTAACGTTATGGTGAGTGGTTCATTTGGATATCTGCTATGATGTGCCGTAACAACATTAGAAAAAGTAACCTCCCTAGAGTTAAAACTGAGGTTTAATGCGATGTTTATTTCTCCAGCAAAAAAATCAAGAATTGAGTTTAATTCGAAAAGAAGACTATCGATCTCTCTCATTGCGGGGAAAAACTCCTTAGGTCTAATTAATATTCTTCCCTCCTCTAGAATTCGAGTATATTTTTTATAATAGGTTTCGATAATATGAAAAGATTGTTTAACAAATTAAGATTTTAGAAATATTGTATTATTAAGCAAAAAAATACGTTCAATTTTCTCAGGGATTTTACCATTATCTAATTGTGATAGTTTAACATTTTGAATCTTGACAATAAAAGGCATAATTTCAGGTTCAATTTGATGAATTTTAAAAATTAATACCTCTAAGTTTCTCGGAATTCAAGATATCACACTACTTTGAGGTTTCCATACTTTAGTTTATTTCTTAAACAGTTGATTAATAATACTGCTTCTTCATTAATTAAAGTCTTAATAGTCTGCTTTTTACCCACTAATATTCTTGAAATTTCCAAACAGGATTCAAGAAATTCATTTATTCGACGCATTTAATCTCGGATTAGATTATCATCTAGATATTGTGTTGTTATCACCGATTAACAGTGATGGTGCAACTCCAATACAGAGTATAATATCCGGATAAATTTTGTACAGTATTTCTTCAAAATATTATTTGCTATTATTGAGACTAAACAGAGCTTTGTTCAAATAGATCTTTTGGAGAAGAGAATACATATTAACGTAGAATGGGTTTTTATTGGAGTTTTTTCTGCATCAAAATTAGGAATTACCACTAAAGAGTGGTGGAAGATGATTACCGATAGAGCAATCATCAATGAAATCTTGGACTAAATTACCCCAAATTTTTATGTAATACATGTAGTTATCTATGCAATATGTTTGAGAACCAAATTTTAAGTCTTAATTATGCCTATACTTTATCAATTTGATGGTAATGCAGACTCAAATGTTTGGGTTTAATTTTATTTCTTATTGTTTACTTACTGTAGAACCTTCTGAAGTAACGATGTTGCCCATGGTTGGTTCTCCAATGTAGTATAAACTGGAAGCTCCACTTAAGTGGGCGTCAAATTTACTATCGAGTTTTATGGTTGCATTGCTCGCACCACTGAGATTGACATTTGCATTATTCACATGGAACTTCGATAAGTCTACACTAATACCTCCCACGCATTCTTCAACAAGAAGATTCTTAGCTCCACCCGTCAAATCTACCGAACTGACTTCTCCAATGAACAGTTTTACGTCCTCACTTACTGTTATCTCCCCATGAAGATGGGATGTACCTTCGAGAGTGATTTCGACATATCTTGCTAAAATGTCGGGGTTAAGTGAACTTACTCCTGATAAGGTAAGAGTTAGATTGTGTGTAGAACTAAATCCTGTAACTATTCCATGTGTATCTTCTGAAAACTTCAACTCGTGAAGCTCTGATATGGTAATTTTTGCGTTCAAAGTATCTAATTGAATAATCGATTCTGTGATGCTGATTGTTAACATTTCACCTGTTTTAGAGACTTGGATATGTTCCATAATATTTTTATCCGCGGTTATTTTGATACTATATGAATCTGATTGAGTGATTTTAGTCTCGAAAGCGTTTCTAATATCGACAACTGTGAAATCGCTAAAGTCATCATCTCGGGTAACTATCTTTCAAGGTGACCAAATACCTGAAAAAGACGTTCCCGCAAATATCATTCCTGTTGTAATAAAGATCATGACTACTATTGCTAGGGTACGTTTTCTTCGATTATTCTTATAACATGTCAATTATTCTTCTCCATTTTAACTCTGTTAAATATTAGAACTTACCGCTCTTTTTCCTTAGAAAGTTTATTTCTTTATTGATATTAACTTTCACCATTTATTACAGCCTCATAGAGATGAAGACATTTATCAAGCTGGAATGGAAAAGATTGATGGCTGAGCTACCCGACATACCGCATCTGAGATTCATCTACCTGAATATTACAAGGATAGCGGACAACGGTGCACGCCTCGCTTTAATAGCGATAAACAACTCTCTTGAAAAAGAGAAGAACAAAATCTAATATAAAGAATGGATGGAACCAAATGAAGCGTAGCACGAGCTAGGCGCCAAGTTTTTACTGGACTTTTACGTTTTAAGACATTTCCTATCAATGTTTAATATTTAGGTATGTCTTTTTTTATTGTATTCTAAGAAAAATGAAAAATTTTTTCAAAAATATTCCAGTATTTCATAGACAATAATGTTGAAGAGAAATTTTTATCACAACTTAAATTCTATACAACTCTACTTTTAAATGAACAAGGTCATTGTTCCAAATTGAATAAATCCTGTTCTAATCTGTAGATTATTAATTTAGAATAGAACACATAAACTAGGGATATTAAGATTAAAGGAAGTCTACTGGTTAAAATTTCTCAAGTGAACCGAAGAGATGCTCTTCGATTCTATTTTTTTCACAAAACGAGAGCATTCTACTGATAACTTTTTGATCAAGATGTTTGATTTCTGTTTGGGTGGAGGCATTTATTTCAACGAAGCCCATGTCAAAGGGTAGAACTGCATAAATTTCAACCCCTTTAATGTCTGTGATCTCTTTTTCGACTTCTTTCATTTGTCCGTTAAGACCATAGATCTCTCGATAATATTTCATAAACTAACACATAATTTGGCTATTTAATTATCTTATATTTAAGACTTATGCAAAAAACGTTTACAACTTGTAATCATTTAGAAGTTTATGTTACTAATATTACAATTTGTAAAGATATAAATACCCATATTTCTATTTCAAAATATTAAGTTAAGGTTTGATGTAGTGTTTTGATCAAGTTGAATGTTTATCTTTCTAGTAGAAAAAGTTGGTTGAGCGCGTTATGCGTATTCGCATTATTAGTTGCAGTAATATATTCTAGCTTATCTGTCCCTTCTTTTGCTTCAATTTCTTTTGGTGAGAACTGTCTACCATGTCATAGCTCCGGAATTACTATTTCAACCAATGCTTCTGAAACATTACAGGTTGAACCTGAAGATACCTTTTGGCTCGAAGTTGATGCCAGGGGGGGAGATCCCAGCTTGATTATGGTATGGTCCAATGTGTCTCACAACGTCTACTTCACGTTTATGCCAAGTACTGTTGAAGATAATGATCCAAACGACACCCAATTAGATGCAGGTATGATCTCTGGTCTTTTTCAAATAATTGCTCCTGAAATCGCGGGAAAATTCACTATAAGAACATTTGCAGCGTCTACGGGGGGTAAAGGTGGATTTATGGATATTGAAGTTACGGTTGGTGTGGGCGGTGTAATAGCTAAACCCCTCTTTGAACTTGTGATGGAGTGGATAACTATACTCGGCCCACTGATTCTTGGTGGTATTGCCTTGATCGGAATGTTAGTTTATAGTGTTACGTGGAGAAGAATACCTGAAGGTTAGAACCTATGGTGAAAAAGAGAAGAGATATAGATGAATTCAAGTACCCTGTTGAATCTGAACCTTTTAAAGCTCTCATTGATATGTTTAAACCACTACCTTTTCTATTACTTTTTCATATTTCTATGATGCTTCTATTGATATCTGGGCTGATTTTTGATTGGGCAGGACCTTTGATTGGAATGAATATTATTCGTCAGTTTCATGGATACACAGGAGCATTTTTCACCATCATGTTCATGGTTTACGTCAGTATACTTGTGATTAACAAAGATTTTCGCAGTCTTCGGGAACCTATAAACTATGTTGAAATGATCTTTTATGTTGCGCTGATAATATTTGGTTTTAATTTAAGATTTCCTACTCTTATACCCTTTTTAGGTCCAATAACTCCCTTTCATTGTACTTTGTTGACTTATGGTTGGATTGCGGTTTCAGTGTTAGGCGGTGGAGGTATTATTCAGGGGATGGCATCGTTTTATTTCATAATTGCACGTACCAGACAAAGGTTCTCTACTAAATCAATCATTGATGAGGAAGGAAGAATGATAGATAAAGAATTTATGGACGATTTTTCAAGGTTACAGATTCTCCAGTTATATGCTTGTGGAAAGTGTGGGGAGTGTATGTTGGCCTGTCCGGTCTTTGAGGAGACTCAGGATATAAACAGTTCTCCAGCATTTAGAATCCAATTGTTAAAGTCTATAGCTAAATCTAAATATGGGATCCGTGCGTTTCTTTTCGGTCCTCGAAATGTAGACCAAGATAAGATCAAAAAGTTTGCTTCTTCAATTTATTTTTGTACGCTTTGTGGACGTTGTATGACTGTATGTCCTTACAACTTTGACTTGGTTGATATTTGGGAAAAGGCGCGAGAGAGAGTTGTTGAAAAAGATCTTGCACCAAAACCGATTATTAAAATGATTGATAGTACTTTAACAGAGAAGAACTTCTTGAATCGACCGCATGTTAAACGGGGGAATTGGATGAAAAGGCTCGATGTTCGAGAAGAGAGAAGTGCAGAGACGCTTTATTTTGTTGGTTGCTCAATTTCATATATTCCTTCTCTTAGAGCCGCAGCGAAGGGTGTATCAACAATTCTTAACTCGGCAAAGGAAGATTGGACAACATTTAGTGAAGAGTGGTGCTGTGGACTTCCCTTAAAGTTTGGAGGCGGAACTGAAAAATTTAAAGAGTTTGTAATCCACAACGTAGAAACGATAGAAGCATTAGGTCCAAAGAGAGTAGTGTTTAGCTGTCCAGGTTGCTATAGAATGTTTAAATATGAATATCCTAAGATTCTTGGTCGTCAACTAAAATTTTCTATGCTTCATATCACCGAATTAGTCAATGATTACCTTAATAATGGAAAAATACGCCTTAAAAAGTTAGAATCAAAAATTACTTATCACGACCCATGCGAACTAGCTCGACTGCTCGGTATAATAGAACAGCCTAGAAATGTACTTGCAGAGTTATCAACTTCTTTCTTGGAACTTCCAGAAAACAGGCTGAATTCACACTGCTGTGGTGGAGGAGGTTTATACAAAAGTGTAGATACAGATAACTCACTTGCGATTGCTAAGAAAAGAATTTTACAAACAGAAACAATTGGGTCAGAACTCCTAATATCTGCATGTCCAAGCTGTATTATGAATCTTCACCAAGCCACCCGATTTATGAAGTCTAATGTAAAGGTGGTTGACTTTGCAGATGCTATAGCGAAGCAGATCGAGGATGTATAGATCTGATTAACTTAAAGGAAAAGGATTAGTGCCATATGATATGCGCGAATGCAATACTACATGTATGAAACATTTATGTTTTAGAATATAGAAAACATATATCATTAATATAATGAGTTCCCTTTTTTTTTTTTTTGAATACGTAAATGGGTAGCGTGATTTCCTCAAGATGGATTCTATGTCTTGCCCTATATGAACTATGAAAGAATTGCTGAAATGTTGGCTAAGGCTGTTATTTTATATCTTCTGGATACTACCATGCTAAAGGAAGTAGATGAATGAACTCTTTTAATATTCCATTCACACTCGCAGACTTCTCTACGAATTAAGATATTCCATCGATGCAATTAAGCTCCTTGATACGCTCACCATATTTGTTGAGAATTTATTTTCCTCTTCAATTATCTTTTGTTAATTTATGTCTCTGGAGATTCCGATTATGCCTATACTCCGTCCATTTTCATCCTTGATAGGGAAATTAGTGGGTGAAATCCATATAAGCTTGCCATTTGAGTTCTGGAATATCATAGTTTTTTATCGGTTTACTAATAACTAAATCCGTTTTATCTCCAAATCCTGTTTGAGCCCATATCTGTATGGTTCTTCGCCAGTCGATATGATCTCTTACTTCTTTCTTTTTCTTTCTCGTGAAACCTCAGTTCTGATTCTTCCAAGATACGTCTCTTAATTTTTAAAATATTTTGAGACTTAATCATCTATAAGAAAGCAAGACTTTAATGCAGGGTTAAAGTTAAGAGATTCAGCTCTAGATACATTGATACTAACATTTATGTAAGAATTGATAAATCCATTAAAGAAATAACCTGTTAAATAAATAAAGACTTCTTGAAGTAAATCTTTACCCTTGATGTAGAATATTCGGGTTAAGTTGATAAATAGTTTTTGAAAAAAAAATTATTGTAGATTTGGGAATAAAATTGTTAGATATATATTCAAACAGTTAGATATATATTTGAGAAACTTCCTTATTGTAATTATAATCAATTATTGATATGGTGTATTGAAATGGTTATGATTGGGGAATATGAGCTTCGTGAGGATCTCTATTATTGGGGTGGAGGAGAGAAGGAGAAGGGCCAGACATGGGCAAAGCTGGAGTCTGATGGACGAGTGAGGGTTGGTATGACTGACTTTGGCGTGAAGCTGGCTGGGAAAATTCGTTTTATTAGGATTAAGCCTGCGGGGCGTTCTATTGCGCAGGGTAAGGGTGTGGCTACTATGGAGACTGGGAAGTGGGTGGGTCCTGTTGAAGCACCGATCAGTGGCACAATCCTAGAAATTAATAGAGCTCTCAGGAGAAAACCACAAACGTTGAATTCTGATCCTTATGGTGATGGGTGGATTGCTGTGTTAAAGCCTTCGAATCCTGAAGAACTTGAGAAGTTGCTTCGTGGAGAGGCTGCTGTGGATTGGTATACGAAAGATATAGAGAAAAAACTCAAAGAATCTAAGAAAGATTGATAGTTTTCCAATTTTATTCTTTTATTTTTTCTTTATATTTGTAGGATTTCTAGTATGTCGTCGACTGGAACTCGATTGTCGAATAGTCCGAGTTCGTCGGGTGAAAATCCTTGTGCGAGGCCGAGAAGTTGTGGATAGTGTAAAACAGGGATTTGGTATTTAGCTGAGTATTCTTCTTCAATTGTCAACTGGTTAAGGTCGAATTGTATGTGGCAGAAGGGACAGACAGTTGTTATTACATTTGCATTAGCCCTCTGTATGTTTCCCATTTTATCCATGAGTATTTGTAAAGCTGTTTTCTCCTCAACTCCTAATACTGGACCACCACAACACATTTTTCTATCAAGAAAATCAACAAGTTGAGCACCTGTGACATTAATAAGCTGATCCAATTTCTTTGTATCTTCTGGATCATCGAAATGGATTTTTTTGAAAGGTCTCACGATATGGCAACCCCAATGTGGAGCCACTCTTAACTGTGTTAATGGTTTGACGATAGTTTCTTTTATTTTTGGAATTCCAACATCTTGAACCAGCACTTGGGCGAAATGTTTAACCTTAGATTTTCCCTCATACTTCTTACCTACATCTCCCAATATCTTGTTCACTTTTTTGAGTAGACTTTCATCAGTTTGAAGTGCATAATTTACTCTCTTTAAATGTCCGAAACATCCATTACAAAGAGTAACCAAGTCACATTCTTCTTCTTCTGCTAAGCTGAGAATTCTTGATGCTAGAACGGTTGAACTTAGATTGTCAATAAAGCTGAGGAAATAACCACAACAGTTTGTATCTTCGAGATCTTTAAGCTGAATATCCAGTTTTTCTGCGACTTTTTTCGCTGAAAGTTCGTACGCGTTTGCTTTTTGTGGAATATTACATCCAGTAAAGAGTGCATATTTCAAGATATTCATGCCTCCTTAACTTTTAATAGTTTTTCAACATTTGTTTGTCGTATCAACTTGGTCAATTCTACAGGATTTATGGTTGTGATGGAGTTTAATCCTGCATCTGTTCTCATTTCGTTGATAAATTCTTGCTTATCCCATGTTCTACCGAATTTTATAATCATATTTCCCAGAGTTTCAAAGAGTGTACGTATATATCCATTTTTAATAGCTAAGTTTCTCAGCGTTGTCATTGTATCACCTACATCAATTCCTTGAGGACACCTATCAGAGCAGCAATAGCAAGTTGCACATATCCAGATTGTATTTGAAGAAAAAATTGTCTTTTTCATTCCTAATTGTGCCATTCTTATGATCTGCATTGGACTATAATCCATAGCGAAATTCACTGGACATGATCCACTGCAAACACCGCATTGAATGCAATCTAGGATCTTCTTATCTCCCCGCATTTTTATTATCTCATCAACAAAGTGGAAGTCGGCAGAAGGTAATCCATACCATCCTATTTTGATATCATTTTCAACTGACATTTTTAGCTTCCCCCTGTCTTGATTTCAACTTCAAAGGCTTTTTCTTCATGGATCTTATTCTCTATCTTCTCGCGCATTTCATCAGAGATCTTACCCATTGATGTGATTCTTTTTGTAAATGTCTCAAAAAGGTTTAGGACCTTATTGTATTGCGGTATTGTAGTAACAGTTGATACGAGACGAAGAGATTTTATTCCATACGGACGCAGTTTCTTCTTTAATTCAATAACATGTTGTCTGAGCTTATCAGCAGTAAGTACACTATCTGTGCCTTCAATGAACATAATTCCATCAGCTCCTGCTGCAAAAGCGTGGAGTATATGTTTTAGACTTATACGCCCGGATGATGGTACAGAAATTATCCTAATATTTGGAGAGTATGTTAGACGTGTTTGACCCGCTGCATCTATAGACGCGTAGGCAGTATTTTTCTCAAAGAACGCTATTATCTTTGGTTCTGTACCCCCTTTACTAATTCCTCTGATTTGTTCTATCAACTGAATTTCTGTGTTGTGATTCAGATCTATGGCTTCCTCAGGACATTTCGGAACACAAATTCCACATCCAACACAAGATACAGGATCAACTTTCACTATATCATCCATATGCTCTATAGCCCCTACAGGACACACTTTTATACACTCTTCACAGAGGTTACATTTTTTAGGATTAATGAAAGCAATCTCTGGAGACGCATAGAATTCACCTTTACCGATGAAAGTGGAAACTTTAGACGCTGTACTCATGGCTTCTAGAGTTGTCTCCCTGATGTCTTTAGGACCCATAGTGCACCCACAGAGATAGATTCCCTCTCTTGATGTATCAACTGGTCTAAGTTTATGATGTCTCTCCAAGAAGAAACCATCCGATCCAGTTGGAATACCTAAAACGCGAGCCAATTCCTTTGTTCCAGACCTAGGAATTATCGCTGCCTGTAATACAACTAAATCAAAAATCTGTTGAACTCGCTTACCGAGCAGCGTATCTTCAGCCCTTACAAGAATTTTATCAGAATCCAAGGGTATAATGTCCGCAACTCGACCTCTAACAAAATTTACTCTATGATTACGCGCAAACTCATAGAATTCTTCATATCCTTTGCCATGAGCTCTAATGTCAGTATAAAAAATCCAAGGCTCAGCATTAGAAACAGCCTTATCGAGGAGTATCGCTTCCTTTATTGCATTCATACAACCTATCTTACAGCAATATGGTACTCCTTTCTCTGAGTCTCTGCTCCCTGCACATAGAATGAAAGCAACTTTCTTAGGTGGTTTTCCATCAGAAGGCTTACCGAAACCTTGTATTGCAATTCGTTCAAACTGTAGATTCGTCACAATGTTTGGATGTTTACCGAAGTTATATTGTCCAAAAATATCCATATCCATCTGTTCATAACCAGTGCTGACGATTATTACGCCCACATTCAGCTCTAACGTCTCCTCTGTTTGATCAAAGGCGATAGCATCACCTTTGCAGAAACGTTCACAGAGTTTGCAGACACCTTTAGTGAAGAAAAGACAGTTCTCCTTATCAATGACATATGTGTTTGGAACAGCTTGTTTAAAGGGCAGGTAGACACTTCTCTCCTGTGTTAAGCCTTCATCAAACTTGCTGGGAACTCTGACCGGGCAAACTTTGGCACATTCTCCGCAACTAGTACATTTATTCTCATCGACATACCTTGGATGTTTCTTTATTATGACATCGTAGTTTCCCGGTGAACCAGAAACAGCTATTGGTTCAGACATAGTAATGACTGTAATGTTTGGGTTCTGAGCAACGTCAACCATCTTGGGAGAGAGGATACAGGCTGAACAGTCAAGGGTTGGAAATGTCTTGCTGAGTTGAGCCATATGACCTCCTAAGCTGGGACTTTTTTCTACGAGATATACCTTGTAACCTTTATCTGCAATTTCAAGAGATGCTGAAATTCCAGCGATTCCCCCTCCGATTACGAGAGCACTCTTTGTAACATTCATTTTTTTTGGCTTTAACTCTTTCAGATATCTCGCACGGTTCACTGCACCTCTAATAAGATCAGTGGCTTTTAATGTAGCTTGATCTACATCACTGTGAACCCAACTATCCTGTTCTCTAATATTAACCATTTCGAAGAGATATTGGTTCAACCCTGCCTCAGATACAGTACGCTTAAAAGTCTCTAAATGCATCCTCGGTGAGCATGAAGCCACTATGATTCTGTTGAGGTTGTGATTCTTTATGTCATTCTTAATCATATCTTGTCCAGGGCTACTGCAGACGAATTCGTTTGTTTCTGCGATTTCCACTCCATCTAGACTTGCAATAGACTCCTTGACTTTTTCCACATCCACCGTATCACTTATGTTTCCACCGCAATGACAAATGTACACCCCAATTTTTGGTTTCTTACTCATTATCATTACCTAACTACGTTGATATATGACTAATGCAGAAAATAAATATTGGTTCTTATAAATATTGTCTTTTAGATAAAATATTTATATATATTGCTTAATAATTCTATTAATTATGATACAATATGCTCACATTTAACGGCTTTATTTGTGAAGGCATTCGTTTCCTTTGTTAAGTTACACCATTCATAAAATGATATAACTTCAGCTCTGTACACTACCCAATAATTCTTCTATATGTATCCCAGATAGGCTTTCACAGCGGGGCAGCCTAAACATCTCCCGCTTGTATAGTTATAACAGTCTTGACACACTTGACCACAAGGTGCGATTTCTTTTTTTTCTGGATATGCTTTGATACATATTTTTTCAGGATAGATAGGTGGTTCTGAGTAATGTACATACATGATTCTGTCTATGTAAGTATTTCTCATCGTTTCAATAAACGATTCTAGTGTGGTATTTGTCTCTCCATAACAATATACCATCATGTTAGCTTCTTCTTCCGGTTGAAGAATAGTGAGAACTCTAGGACATTTCGATAATGCTTCTATCACATTACGTTTCTTATCCCGTCCTTTAACTTCAAAGCCAATGTATGCTGTACGGAACCCTAACTTTTTCAAATTAAGACCGACATTAATCGCAATTAAACCCGTTTTAACAAGTCTATCAAGTCTCCTGGTAACTGTTAGTCTCGTAATTTTCATCTTTTCAGCGATATCTTTTATAGATCTTCGTGGATCATCAGTTAGCAAATCTACTATTCGAAGATCAATATCATCAATTTTGATATTTTTTTTAGACGACATTTTTCTCAAATCTTACTTAAAATATTTAACCTATTTGTTTTTTTTTATCCATACAACTGATATAAATATTTCCAGCCATATCTACACTATTTGTATATAAAAAGATGAATTTATAATCAACTAGTATACGCGGTATCTCAAGATTATACTTTACTAAAATCCTTTACTTTAAGGTATTCTTCATACTTAGTTCTTAAATTTTAAGAATAATTCTTTCCACTATTTTAGTATCCATCATTAACTGTGAAAAATAGACTGAAACAATTACATCTTAAATCAATAGCTTTACAAAGCAACTCCTTTAAAACAATTTAACAAATTATATCTCTTAACCCAGAGATCCTTTATACCCGATAACAGCTGGACAACCTACACAGACACCTTCATTATAACTGAAACAATCACTACATTTTAAGCCACATGGTGCAACAGTATTTTTCTTACAACCGATTTGTATCGGAAAAGTTTTTGGAAACAATGGTGAATCCGAATAACTAATATGAGTAATACTAGTATCTGGAAACGCAGAAAAACCATAAATCGTGGATCTGAGAGTGTCCTGATCTTCTCCGAAAACATATACTGTGAAAGTGATTTTATCGAAAGGTGCAATCACCATTAGAACTCGGGGACAATTTTCCAATATTTTTTTAACCTTACTTCTAGACTCTGACCCCTTCACCTCCAATCCAACACAGCCAATTCGTAAACCAAGTTCTTTCAAGTTGATGCCTGTCTCAATACCAATAGACTCATTTTCACGCATTCTTCTAAGACGCTTCATTACTGTAGGGCGAGAAATACCTACATCACTTGCTAACTTCGTGATAGATCGTCTCGCATCTTCTCTTAGTGATCTTATAATGTTAAAATCCACTTTATCCAATTTTTTTGCATTCATTTCATTATACCTTTCGCCGAAAACTTTACATTTTGTTAAATTTAAATATTACCCTTTTGTAAACTGAAATATTTATAAGAATCAAAAAATATATATTTATAAAATAAATATTAGGTGTCTTTATTGGAGAATTCCATTAGGAATATGCTTGTAATATTTCAATCTACCTCATACTATGCTTTGATTCAAAATGATAACATCACAACCAATTTTCTATTATCTAGCACTGCAATTTTAACTAAACACAATCTTAAAACTGAAACTTCAATATATATCTAAATGAAATGATCCAGAGAGACTTTGAGACATTAATTATACTTTCAAACAAATAATCATAAAAAATCTTTAAAAAGATATATGTAAAAAAATTTTTTACGGGGTTCAAGTTATTGTCTAAAAACATCAGAATTGGAGTTTATGTCTGCCACTGTGGATTAAATATCGCGGGAGTGGTAGACGTAAAAGATGCTGTTAACTATGCTGTTTCCCTTTCAGGAGTAGTTATAGCAAAGGACCATCGGTATGCTTGTTCCGATTTAGGCCAGGCATTGATTAAGAAAGATATTATAGATTATCATCTTGACAGGATTGTTATTGCTTCTTGTTCTCCGAGGATGCATGAATCAACCTTTAGAAAAGTCTTGGAGGCAGCTGATCTTAATCCATACATGCTTGATATGGTGAATATCAGGGAGCAATGTTCATGGGTTCACATCGAAGAACCTGAAAAAGCTACCGAGAAGGCAAAAGATCTCATCCGGATGGCCGTTGTCAGATCGAAACTTCTTGAACCATTAACAATCAAGGAAGTCAAAGTTCTCCGAAGTGTCCTCATAATCGGAGGAGGAATCGCAGGAATGAACGCTGCACTTGACTTAGCAAACATCGGATTCAAGGTATACCTTGTCGAAAAAAGTGAGACAATTGGAGGCCAAATGACAAAATTAGATAAAACCTTTCCAACAATGGATTGCTCTATTTGCGTTGAAGGTCCAAAGATGGTTGATGTTTTCCGCCATCCAAACATAAAAGTCTTCTCAATGGCTGAAGTCGTATCTGTGGGAGGATTCGTTGGAAACTTCACAGTTAAAGTTAAAAATAATCCACGGTACGTGATTCCTGAAAACTGTACCGGATGTGGAGAATGTGCAGATGCATGTCCAGTAGAATATCCCAATAAATGGGAGATGCGGTTAGGAACCAGAAGAGCTATTTCCGTTCCATTTCCTCAAGTTGTACCGTTAATATATACCCTAAATAAAGATCATTGCATTGAATGTTACAAATGTGTCGACGTATGTGGTGAACGGAGAGCTATTGACTTTAAACAAGAAACGGAAGAAGTTGAATTAAACGTCGGAGCAATTATTGTCGCAATAGGATATAACTTCTTTGACCCATCTACACTCAAAGAGTATGGATATGGATCTTATCGCAATGTGATCTCAAGCATTGAGATGGAACGATTACTAAATGCTGCTGGACCGACTAGAGGAAAACTGTTCCGCATATCAGATGGAAAGTTTCCCAAGAGAATAGGTTTTATTCAATGTGTTGGATCAAGAGATGAAAGAATTGGACAAATTTATTGTTCAAATGCGTGCTGTTTGAATTCCATTAAACTCGCCATACAGATCAAGGAGAAACATCCAGAGTCAGAGGTTTACATCTTCTACAATGACATCAGAGCATTTGGAAAGGGATTCGAGGAGGTTTACAGAAAAGCTCGTGAACGTTGGATAATCTTTGTCAGAGGAATACCTCCAGAAATCAAAGAGGATGATACAACTGAAAACCTAAAGATTGTTGTTCAAGATCAAAGCTTGGGTAAACTTGTGGAATTTGAGGTGGATCTAGTAACATTAGCCATAGGTATGGTTCCTCAAGATAGTGCAAAACCACTTAGTAAAATTCTTCACATACCCGTAGATTCTGATGGGTTCTTCCTTGAAGCGCACTCCAAGATTCGACCAGTAGACACTCATACAGCAGGTATCTTTCTCGCGGGAACATGCCAAGGTCCAAAGAACATACACGAGAGTGTCTCTCAGGGTAAAGCTGCAGCGTCAAGTGTTGCCGCTTTACTGTCTAAAGGCGAAATTAGGATAGAATCAACGATTGCCCATTTAGATCAAGATTTATGTATTGGATGCGATCTATGTAAGGAAGCTTGTCCATATGATGCTGTGAGAACAGAAGATGGTAAATCGCTTATAATGGATGTGTTATGTAGAGGTTGTGGGGTATGTGCCTCTTCTTGTCCTGAACACGCCATTACAATGAAGCATTTCACCGATGAAGAAGTGTTAGCTCAAGTTATCACTGCCTTCCAAGAATAATTTATCAAAACTCTAATTCCCCATTTCCCATCTTAGGCACTCACTACGTTAGATAATGAAAAATCGTTTAAACTGGTACCCATTCTGCCGAAACTTAAATATAAGCGCCGATCCTTATTTCTGACGAAAGAGGTAGTAACCTTGAGTCAAATAAATATGGAAAAACGATTAGATGCTATGATACTCTCTTTAAAAGATGCACGATTACGCTGGCTTATCGGTAAAGGTAAATCCCTTATTGATCAGGGAAAAATATCACTCGAAGAATATGAGGCTATAATCAAAGATATCTTCCAAACTGAGATGCAAAGAAAGATGATCAGCACCGAATTAGTGTCTGGCTCACTCACGGTTAGTGAAATTTCAACCCGTATAGGACTACCCCTAAATCTTATTCTCAAACATTTAATTGCTATGAGGCGAAATAATGTAATAGCAATTATTGGAGAGAGGGATGATGAACTCGAATTTCAACTATTATGATTCATTTTGAATCATTTTATTTTTAATCATAATCTTTATTGTTTCATTATTTTCTTTAATAACCTCATTTTAAATCACATTTTTAACTCATCCATTTTGTAAATGTTTTTTAGTAAATTGAGTGCAAAATGCGAAGGTTTAAGAGTGCTGTCTTGTATAAAGAAAACAATAATAGTATATATATTCCCTGATAATAAATAGTTTCATAATTAAAGGTGAAGTAATGTCACAAAATATTAAACCGCTTTCCATCAAAGAACCTTTAAAAACCACTCAACTTGATCCTAAATTCAAATATGAAGTTGCCAAAGAACCGGGTGGTGAAGGTATCGGTTACTGCTTTCAGTGCGGTAAATGTACTGCGACTTGCCCGATCAGACGCGTAGAGTCAAATTATAAACCTCGTCAGATCATAAGAGCTGCCTTGCTTGGGTTAAGAGAGATTGTACTTTCAAGCGATGTAATATGGTTATGTGCTACATGCTTTTCATGTACAGAACGGTGTCCCCAGGGAGTAAAATTGGCAGATGTTATGCGTGCTATTAGAAATATAGCCGTTAGGGATGGTTACATTCATCCATTCTTCCAAGCTCAAGGTAAAATGATCTCTGAGATCGGCAGGATATTTGAAGATGATGAATTCATCAATGAACAAAGGGCTGACTTGGGTCTCCCTCCGGTTCCCATCATAAACCTCGAAGAGTTTAAAAAAATCTTAGATTCTACGAAGCTCAAAGAGCTTTTGGCATCAAAAGGGAGTAAGTGATAGTTTTGAAATATCTTCTTTTCTCCGGGTGTTCCATTCCTCAGAAGGAAAATGCCTACGAACTTTCAGCAAGAAAAGTTTCAGATAAACTTGGAATCGAATTGGTCGATTTTAAGGGGGTAAACTGTTGCGGTTTCTTCTTAGAGTCTATAGACCATTTAAGTGCACAGGTCTTGGCTGCTAGGGACCTCTGTTTGGCCGAGGAAGCTGGCTTAGACATTGTCACATTATGTACCGGATGTTTTGCACATTTAACTAAAACGCGGACCCATCTTCTCGAAGATGACAAACTCCGCGATAGAGTCAATAAGATTTTAAAAAAGGGAAATAGAGAATTCAAGGGCTCTTCAAATGTAAAGCATTTTACTCAAATATTACTCGATGAAATAGGGCCTGAAAAGATCATGGAAACCATTACGAAACCGCTAAATAACCTTAAGGTAGTCGCACACTGGGGTTGTCATATATTGAAACCGTCAGACCAACTACATGTTGACAATCCAGAAAACCCTGAACGATTGAACTCTCTGATTAAATTGACCAAAGCCGAATTTGTTCCTTATATGGAAGAAAAACTTTGTTGTGGCGCTCCTGTTCTAGGAGTCGATGAAAAATTATCACTTCAGATTTTAAGGAAAAAACTTGCAAGCATCCAAAAAGTAAAAGCTGACGCGATTATTACTATATGTCCTTTCTGTCACATTCATCTAGATTTAAATCAGCTAAGTATTGAGGAAACGTTTTCAGAAATCTATGAGATTCCAGTTCTTCACTACACGCAACTTCTTGGACTCGCACAAGGATTTTCACCCGAGGAACTTGGTTCATACGAAAATCGAATACCTGTAGATGATCTTCTGGAAAAAATATAATCTAGATGGAGGAACGAATATGCCTAAGAAAGCTTCAGCTATAGGAGTCTTCCTTTGTGACTGTGGTGGAAAAATATCTGACAAAATAGATTTTTCCCAACTCACAAACTTTATTTCTGAACTTAAGAACATTAAAACTATCGTAAGGCATGAATTCCTTTGTGGCAATGAAGGCCAAAACATAATTAAAACCGCCATAAAAGACGGTGTAGAGAAGGTCGTAATAGGTGCTTGTTCACCTAAATTATATGAGAAATTTTTTATGCAACTCATAGAGGAAAATGGACTCAACCCCTACTTCCTTGAAATGGCTAACCTTAGAGAACAATGTGCGTGGGCTCATGATAGAGACCCTGCCGTGAACGAAAAAGCTAAAAGAGTAATATCTGCCGCTGTGGAGAATGTCCGCAAAGCTAAATCGATAAATGTAAAAGAATTTACTGTTGAGAAATCCGTCTTAGTTATCGGAGGAGGCGTTGCAGGTCTACAGGCAGCCATAGATATCGCAGATTTCGGATATAAGGTTAACTTAATTGAGAGAGCACCTGTAGTAGGTGGAAACGCGCTCAAGATTGGACTAGCATTCCCTACTGACGATGGGGCTTTTTGTATATCATCTCCCGATTATCTTAGAGGCATCAGAAAATGTTTCTATAGAGCAGGACTCCTTCAACATCCAAATATAAATCTCCAAGTTCTCTCTCAAGTCGAAGAGATTAAAGGTTCCTTTGGTAACTTCGAGGTGAAAATCTCCTCTAAACCAAGAGGCGTCAAAGAGAGACTCTGTATAAACTGCAGTAAATGTGTAGACCTATGTCCAGTAGAAGTTACAGATGCAATGAATTATGGATTAAATCCACGTAAGGCGATTTATCTTCCACACCCAAATGCAGTACCACCGGCCTACATCATCGACTGGAAAAACTGTAACAAATGCGGTAAATGTGTAGAAGTATGTCCAACCAAGGCAATCAATTTATCCGACGAAAAAAGAACGTCTATCGTAAGAGTTGGAGCCATAATAGTTGCCACAGGCTTCCAAGAATACAACCCATCTGACATCAAACCCTACAAATATGGCATCTATAAAGATGTGATCACACAGCTGCAACTTGCAAGGATATTAGATCCATATGGATTATCTAAAGGTGAATTAGTCAAACCATCCGATGGAACTAATCCAAAAACAATCGTGATGATTCAGTGTGTAGGTTCTAGAGATATTAATGCTAATCTCTATTGCTCAAAGATTTGTTGTACAATAGCATTAAAACATGCTATCCTCATCAAAGAGAAACATGCACCTGATGCTGAAATATATGTCTGCTATATGGATATTCGTACGTTAGGAAAGAACTATGAGGACTACTTTTCCAAAGCTAGAGAATTGGGTGTAAAATTCATCAGAGGAAAACCTTCTGAAATCATCAAAGACCTTAGAACAGGAGAACTATCAGTTGAAGTTGAGGACATTTTTCTCGGTAAGATTTTAGAGTTAGAAGCAGACCTTATCGTATTATCAACCGGGATGATCCCTTCATCGGATAACAAGGAACTCGCTGAGACCTTGGGAATTGAGCTGGGAGAAAACGGCTTCATTAAAGAAGTCTATCCAAAACTTAAACCTATTGAGACCCTGATTAAAGGCATATATGTATGTGGTGGAGCTCAGGGACCTAAAGATATTCCGGAATCAATTATCCAAGCTGAAGCCGCAGCTTTCAGAACAATATTAGCTTTTTCGAAGAGTAATTATTCAAAGGATATGGACATTGCGTACGTTGAAGAGAATGATTGCGATGGTTGTAAACTTTGTATTGATGTTTGTCCTTACAACGCTTTACAAATGGTGGATGTTAAGGGAAAAGGTCTTCGATCCGATTCTATAGTTGAGGTAGACGCAATCAGATGCGAAAGATGTGGTGCATGTGCTGGTAAATGTCCAACTGGCGCTCTCCAGCTTCGACACCATACAGATGCTCAGATTCTAGCTCAGCTTCACGAACTTCTCTCAAGAGAAATTGGTTCTATGACTCATAAAGTGATTGCTTTCTGTTGCAATGAATGTGGATATGCTGCAGTAGACATGGCTGGTATGGCCGGTATGACTTATCCTCCTAACGTTTTTACATTAAGGATACCGTGTCTTGGTTGGGTTTCACCATATTATCTATTCAAGGCATTTGAGCAAGGTGCAGATGGTATTCTACTCGTTGGATGTATTAGTGGAAACTGTCAGCAAGTTCGAGGAAATATTCATGCTGAGAAAGTTGTAAGCTTTGCTAAAAATATTCTGAATGAGATTGGTCTATCGGGTAATCGTCTAAAGATGGTTCCGGTTTGCGCAGCCAATCCACAAGAATTTTCTGAGGTTGCAATATCATTTGTTGATGAAGTGAGAAAACTTGGATCTATAAAATCGGATTCTATCGAGACTAATTTGAAAAAAACGGCTATCAATATTCGTGAGGGAAAGATAGACCTCGAGATTGATAGAAACAAAATGGATTCGTCTAAGATGCAACCTGATTCAACAAGAAAGTAGACTATCTGTTAAGAATGGATGAGAAATTATGAAGTTGGAGTGTTAAACGATGAGTATAAGCACGAATATTACGTTAGAAGAGAGGGAAACCATTCGTTCTTCTGAGTTTGAACCTAAATTTGCTGAAGAGGTAAAGAAACACCCCGGTGGAGAAAAATTATCTCAATGTTTTCAGTGTGGTGCTTGTGCTGGAAGTTGCCCAGTAGGTAAAATAACTAATTCATACAATCCACGTCATATACTTAGAATGACTATGCTAGGTCTCAGAAGAGAGGTACTCAGTAGTAATTCAATTTGGCTCTGTGCTCTATGTTACACATGTCAAGAACGTTGTTCTCAAGGAGTTGAAATAGCAGATATTATGTTAGCTTTGAGGAATATAGCCGTAAGCGAAGGTTATGCACCAAAAGCTTTAGTGGAACAGGCCATATCGTTAATCGAGAATGGTCGACTAGCTGCAATTGTAGGTTCAACCGATCGACTCAGATCGAAACTAGGTCTTCCAAAAATTTCTACATCATCTAAAGATATTATCAAGAAAATTGTAGTAACGACAGGTTTTGATAAACTCATAGAGAAGCTGCGGGGTAATTAAAATGAGTTATGCTTTATTTCTAGGATGTTTCATTCCCACTAGGGCTCCCAGTTATGAATTATCAGTAAGACTGATGATGAGAGCATTTGATGTTAATCTCGTTGATTTAACGGAGGCAACTTGTTGTGCTCCAATCCCTATTGAATCATTAGATTATACAACGAGTTTAGCTATAGCAGCATATAACCTCTGTTTAGCAGAGGAAGTAGGTCTTGATTTAATGCCCATGTGCAATGGATGCTATCAAGTACTTTCAAAAACGAATACAATATTGAGAAATAGAAAGGGCTTAAAAACGAAGACCAATGAAATTCTAGGAAAGGTTGGGAAAGAGTACAAAGGCACCATAAATGTTAAAAATTATCTTCAAGTTTTATGTGATGACATAGGCTTTAAAAAAATTAAAAATAAGATCGTAAAACCCCTTAAAGATCTAAAGGTGGCCGTTTTTTATGGATGCCACCTACTTAAACCAAGCTCAATTCTGACATTTGATGATCCGGAAGATCCTCATCTTCTCGACGAACTTGTGGAACTCACTGGGGCTGTTAGTGTTCCATATATGTACAAGACAAAATGTTGCGGTAGTCCACTAAAAAGCGTATCCGATGAGCTAGCTAATAAATTAGCGCGAGATAAACTTTTTAATGCTCATCAAGCCAAAGCAGAATGTTTCGTAACTGTATGTCCCTCTTGTTTTCTTCAACTTGATTTAGGACAGTTAGTTATTCGGAGAAAATTTAAGGAATCTTATGACCTGCCCGTATTACATTATCCTGAACTACTAACACTTGCGATGGGTATGGATTCTAAAGAGATTGGTTTGAATACTCACCGTATTCGAACTGATAACATTATTAAAAAATATGTTGACCTCGAATAAAATTGATAAAACTTCTATTAAAAAAATGAAAGATGTGAAACATAGAATGAATGAAGAAAGATTATCCTTTAAGAGATTACATCAGGATGTTATTGAGAAAGGAATATGTTCAATGTGCTATGGGTGTGTCGGCTTCTGCTCAGCCAATGAACTGAATGTATTAACTATCAAAGATGATAAACCTACTTACTTTCATGAAGTCGATTGTCTTCATTGTGGAATATGTTATCTGATTTGCCCAAGAACAAAAGATTTGGATGCTGCTTTGAAGACTAAATTTATGTTCAGCCAGCCAATTGGCCATTTCGAATCGACTAGATGCTTACGTACGACTAACAAAAAGATAAGTGAAGTGTGCTGCGATGGTGGTGTTGTTACCAGTATTTTGAGTTATCTTCTGGATAATAAAAAAATTGATGGAGCAATAGTGTCAAAGAGAGAAGGTTTATGGAATAACAAGCCCATGATAGCTACAAAGTTTGAAGATCTGCTTGAATGTGCTGGTTCAAGCTTATCACATTCTGCAAGCATCAGTGATATGGGTAACTTAACAACATATGCATCGATCCTTGGTATAATCGAAGGATCAAGAAGATTGGACTTGACTAAATTAGCTGTAGTTGGAACCCCGTGTCAAATCAAAACAATCCGTAAGATGCAAATGCTCCGCATTGTACCAAGTCACTTAGTATATTACACCATAGGCTTGTTTTGTTTTGAAAACTTTCTCCTTCATGATGAAGGAAAAAGATATCTTGAGAAGAAAATTGGAGTGGATCTTAACAAAATTAGGAAGATCAATCTAAAAGAAAACTTCATTATCACTCTAAATGATGGAAGAACAATTCATATAGATTTAGAGGACTTAGGACCCATGATAAGACCCGAATGCCTTGCATGTTCCGATTTCTCAAATTACACCGCAGATTTATCACTTGGTGGTTTAGGTTCCCCGGACGGATACACATCGACCTTAGTTAGAAGCAAGTCCGGAGAGACGATAATTAACGAAGCTATTTCCCAAGGATACCTTAAGGAAGTTGAGGTAGATTCGAAGAGAATGATTAAGACAATTGAAAAAATGTCTTTACGTAAGAGGAAACGAGGTGAAAAATACCTCACTTAGGCGATATTATTCGGGATCTTATCATGTTAAGATTGAATGCACAAAATGAGATACAATAATCAAGAATTGGTTGAAACTGAAAAAAAGTAATAATAAGAGTTGATAGATCTATGAGCTCAAAAGGTAGGATTGGTGTCTATATTTGTCACTGTGGATTAAACATTGCTGAAGTTATGAATGTAAATAGTATAGTTGAGTACACAGCTTCTCTACCCAACGTGTTTATCACCAGAGACTACAGGTACGTTTGCTCCGATCCTGGACAAGCTTTGATTAAGAATGACATTAAAGAGAATAATCTTGACAGGATTGTCGTTGCTTCTTGTTCTCCAAGGATGCATGAGACCACTTTCAGAAAGGTCTTAGAAGAGGCTGATTTGAATCCGTACATGCTTGAGATGGTGAATATCCGGGAGCAATGTTCGTGGGTTCATATCGGTGAACCTGAAAAAGCTACCGAAAAGGCAAAAGATCTCATCCGGATGGCCGTTGTCAGAACGATATTGCTGAAACCTCTAAAAATGGAGGAAGTTACCACTCTTCATAGCGTAATGATAATAGGCGGTGGCATTGCAGGTCTTCAAGCAGCCCTCGATTTAGCTAATCAAAACCATAAGGTCTTTCTTGTTGAGAAAGAACCGAGTGTTGGCGGTCACATGGCTCAGTTGGATAAAACCTTTCCAACCATGGACTGTTCCATCTGTATATTCGCTCCAAAAATGGTAGACGCAGGAAAGAATTCAAACATAACACTCTTAACTTATTCCGAAGTACAAGAAGTTTCAGGTATCGTCGGTAATTTTCACGTTAAAATTCGCAAGAAACCTCGTTTTGTAGATCATATTAAATGCGTAGGTTGTGGTATATGTGCGACTAAATGCCCAGTAAAATGTCCAAGCAAGTTTGATGTTGGACTTGGCGTAAGAAAAGCTATTTACGTTCCATTTCCACAAGCAATACCCCTCGTTTATACAATTGACAAGGAGCATTGCCTATACTTTACTAAAAATGTTTGTAAGATCTGTGAGAAATTTTGTGAAGCAGATGCAATTGACTTTAATCAAGAACTGGAGATCATCGAGTTAAACGTGGGAGCAATCATAGTAGCAACCGGTTTTGATTGTTATGATCCTTCCGAATTAGGAGAATATGGCTATGGAACTTTTTCAAATGTAGTTACTAGTCTTCAAATGGAGCGATTAATGAATGCATCTGGTCCAACGGGAGGTAAAATTCTAAGACAATCTGACCGAGAAGAACCTAAGAGAATAGCCTTCATTCAATGCGTTGGATCTAGAGATAAACGAACTGGCAACGTACATTGTTCAAATGTTTGTTGCTTGAATTCAATTAAGCTTGCTAGACAGATCAAGGAGAAACATCCAGAGTCAGAGGTTTACATCTTCTACAATGACATCCGAGCTTTTGGAAGGAGGTTTGAGGAATTTTATAGTAAAGCTCGTGAAGACTGGGTTAACTTCATTAAGGGTATACCTTCAGAAATTAAAGAAGATCCCCTAACTAAAAACCTCATCATTTTCGCCGAAGATGTTTTATCCGGGTACCTTTTAGAAGTTGAAGTTGACCTTGTTGTCCTCGCTGTCGGTATGATACCGCCAGAATCAGCTAAAGAGCTTAGCAGAATCCTACATATTCCTAGAGGTACTGATGGCTTCTTCCTTGAAGCTCATCCAAAACTTCGACCGGTAGGAACAAATACAGCAGGGATTTTCCTTGCTGGTGCATGTCAAGGTCCGAAGGAAATACCTGAGAGCATTGCACAAGGTAAAGCAGCTGCATCAAGTGTAGCTGGCCTATTATTTACAGGTAAAGTTATGATAGAATCGATGATTGCATCCATAGATCAAGACTTATGTATAGGCTGTGGGCTGTGTGAAGAATCTTGTCCCTATGTTGCTATAATATTAGCTGACAGAAAAGCATCTTTAGAAGAAGCCCTTTGTAAAGGTTGTGGTACATGTGGTTCTTTATGTCCAGAACATGCGATTACTATGAAGCATTTTACAGATAAACAAGTGAAAGCTCAAATTCTCGCTGCGTTTGAGAGGTAGTGACTATGACTGAAGATTTTGAACCACAAATTCTAGCTTTTACGTGTAATTGGTGCAGTTATGCAGGTGCAGATTTAGCGGGCGGTAGCAGAATTCAGTATCCGACGAATATTAGGATAATAAGATTAATGTGTAGTGGTCGAGTGGATTCTCTCTTCATTCTAGAAGCTTTCAGAAACGGAGCAGATGGAGTACTAGTTACAGGCTGTCACCTTGGAGATTGTCACTATGTGACTGGAAACATGTTCACAGAATTCAGAGTTAATTTGACCAAACAAGCACTTGAAACAGTTGGTTTAGATCCTGAACGCCTTCGCTTAGAATGGATTTCAGCTTCAGAAGGTGAGAAATTTGCTAGAGTCGTTAAAGAGATGGTGGATGGAATAAAGAAGATTGGAAAGAACCCTTTGAGGAGTTAGCAATTATTGGATCTTAAGAAAAAAAATGTACTAGTTATAGGTGGAGGCGTCTGTGGAATTCAGTCCTCCCTCGACCTCGCAGATATGGGATTTAACGTCTATCTTGTTGAGAAAGAACCGAGTATTGGTGGTCACATGGCTCAGTTGGATAAAACTTTTCCAACTTTGGACTGTTCCGCTTGCATTTTGACACCGAAAATGGTGGATGTGGCGAGACACCCCAACATCAACCTTTTAACATATTCTGAAATCACAAACATCTCTAAAGGAGATCGTTTTAATGTCACAATTTTGAAAAAACCTAGATACGTTGAAGAGGAGAAATGCACTGGATGCGGTATCTGTACGGAACACTGTCCAATAGAAGTTGCTAGCGAGTTTGAAATGAAACTCAGCACAAGAAAAGCGATCTATGTTCCATTTCCGCAAGCAATACCCCTCGTTTTTACAATTGATAAGGAACATTGCATAACATGTGGTTTATGTGAAAAAATGTGTGAAGCTGATGCTATAAACTATGACCAGAAACCCATAAATATGAACATTAAAGTCGAATCGATCATAGTTGCCACAGGCTTTAACTCTTTCGATGCAAGAAAAAATGGGGAATATGGCTATGGAAGGTACAACAATGTGGTTACTGGTTTAGAATTTGAGAGGTTGCTAAGTGCAGGGGGTCCTTTCGGTGGACATTTAGCTAGACTTTCAGATGGAAAGATTCCAAAGAGGATAGCTTTCATACAATGTGTCGGTTCCAGAGACGAGAAATCTGGAAACCTTAACTGTTCCAGAGTATGTTGCATGTATTCAACTAAACAAGCCGTTTTAGCCAAAGAACATGTACCCGGTATAGACATTCAAATCTTTTACTCAGATATCAGAGCCTTTGGTAAGGGATTCGAGGAGTTTTATCGAAGATCTGAGAATGAATTTGGCGTAAAGTTCATCCGAGGTTTTGTAAGCGAAATCTTGGAGGATCCAGATACTAAGAATCTGCTATTGAGAGTTGAAGACACCGAAACTGAAGAACTTATAGAGAGAGAATTTGACATGGTAGTTCTTTCAACTGGGTTGTGGCCTCGTAATGATATAGAACTAATGGAAAAAACGTTAAACATATCAAGGCGTGATGATGGATTTTTTGCTCCAGCTGAACTTCAACTATCATCAGTAATTGCTACTACAAACGGAATCTACATCGCTGGTGCAGCTGAAGGACCAAAAGACATACCTGACAGTATATCCCAAGCAAGTGCAGCTGCCATGAAAGCTTCGATATCATCTGTTAGAACGCAAATAGGGGGAATCACAGATGATTAAACCCCGAGTAGGTGTCTATGTCTGCCATTGTGGTACGAATATAGCTGGAGTCGTCAACGTTGAGGATGTTACAAAATATGTTGAGAAACTTCCCAATGTTGTAACCGCAAAACACTATGTGTATATGTGCTCACAACCCGGACAAGTTTTAATTAAGAACGATATAAAAGAATTAAACCTAAATCGAATAGTAGTAGCCTCTTGTTCCCCAAGGATGCATGAACCAACATACCGAACAGCTTTAGAGGAAGCTGGTATTAACCCATTCTTTTTTGAGATGGCAAACATAAGGGAACATGTATCTTGGGCTCACATTAAAGAACCTGAGAGAGCCACTGAGAAGGCAAAAGATCTTATCAGGATGGCTATTGCTCGCGCTTGTCAACTCGAACCCATCTCGAAGATGGAGGTCAACGTTACAGAGAAAGCTCTTGTCCTAGGCGCAGGTGTAGCAGGAATTACAGCTGCCTATGACTTAGCTCAAATGGGATTTGAAGTATATCTGGTGGAAAAAGAGTCTCATGTTGGGGGCCATCTAGCTCTTCTTAATCAGCTATCCAGGAGTAGAGACGCATCGGAAATTCTTACATCTCTTACACAAAAGCTTTCTACACCTAAAATAAACCTTCTTAACAACTCTGAGGTCGTTGAATTTACTGGTTATGTTGGCAATTTTAAAGCAAAGATTGTTCAGAAACCGCGATATGTAAATGCAAAATGTGATCTCTGTGGAAAATGTGAGGACGTTTGTCCTATTAATCTTCCAAATCGGTTGAATTTTGGTCTCAACCAAAGAAAAGCTATCTACCTACCTCTTCCAAACAGTTATCCCCCAATATATGTTGTCGATAAGGAAAACTGTAACAGTTGCGGGAATTGTTTGAAGATTTGTGAAAATGGAGCTATCAACCTCAACGACAAATCTTTAGAGATCGATGTAGATGTGGGCATGGTTATCGTAACAACAGGATTTGAACCCTATAAACCAGACGGAGAGTTTGGGTACGGAAAATATAAAGATGTAATCACACAACTAACTCTCGAGAGAATACTGAGTAAAAATGGTCCAAGTAAGGGTGAATTAGTTAAACCTTCCAATGGTAAATCGCCTAAAAATATAGCCTTTATCATGTGCGTGGGTTCTAGACAGGAAAGTTGTGATAATCAAACTATCAAACCAATAAATGCTTATTGCTCCAGATATTGTTGCTCAAGTACACTCAAGAACGCATTACTAATCAAGCAGAATTCTCCAGAAAGTAATATTTACGTCATTTACCGGGACATCAGAACATTCGAAAGGGGAAATGAAGAACTCTATAGAAGTTGTAGAGCAAGCGGAATCACCTTCATCAGGTTTAAACAGGATGTTCCTCCAACAGTTGAGAAGACATCGAATAATCAACTTACTGTCAATGTTAAAGACTACCTTTTCAGAGTGAATATGGAAATAAATGTGGATCTAGTTGTCTTAGTGGAAGGTATGGTCTCGAGGAATGATACAGATGATGTACGCTTTAAATTCAGCATCACCAGATCCGAAGATGGGTTTTTCCAAGAAGCTCATGCTAAGATGAATCCTCTAAACACTTTCGCCGAAGGTATATTCATTGGCGGAGCATGCCAAGGACCCAAGGATGTTGAAGATACGGTTTTACAGGCTAGCGGAGCTGCCGCAAAAGCAGCAATATTCCTATGCCGCGGTAAAGTTGTTTTGGATCTTGTAACAGCTACAGTAGATGAAGAGAGATGTACAGGTTGTGCGAAATGCGTCAACGTTTGCCCCTATAAAGCGATAGAGTTAGATGAGACTAAAGAGCTAGTTCAGGTGATTGAAGTCAAATGTAAGGGATGTGGTTCCTGTTCCTCTACATGCCCAATTGGTGCTGTTCAAGTCAGACATTACAGAGATAAACAAATTCTCGCTATGGTTGAAAATATACTACCATCTTAAAGAGGCGTATTATCATGAACAAATTTGAACCTACAATATTAGCTTTCTGCTGTAACTATTGTGCTTATGCTGCAGCTGACATCGCAGGTGTAAGTCGTATGCAGTACCCCACTAATGTAAGGATTGTTCGACTTCCATGCTCCGGTAAGGTTGACATTACCTATATCCTCCGGGGGTTTGAGAGTGGAGCCGACGGAGTTATCGTATGTGCATGCCTTAAAGGTGGCTGCCACTTTGTCGAAGGCAATCTATTTGCAGAAAATAGGATAAAGTTAACTAAAGATATTCTAGAAGCCATTGGAATAGGTGGTGAGAGATTAGATATGTACTTCATATCTTCTGCTATGGCTTCTAAATTTGTTGAGGTAGTTAAAGAAGTAACAGAGAAACTTAGAAAGCTTGGACCCGCCCTTCCAAAAAAGATACAGTTGACAAAGCAAGACCCTGAAGCTAGTAAGAGAATTTTCTTGTATAACATGATAAAGAATTTGGCTTTGAGGAGACCTGAAAACGTGATAACTGTACCTGAAGGACTTGAAGAATTCGGAAAAATAGAGTTTAATCCTTCAAAATGTATAGGTTGTAAGAAATGTGAGGAGATATGCCCCGAAAAAGCTATCGATTCCATTAGGGAACTCGATCTATCTGCAATACTAAAAACTTCAATGGATCAAACAGATGAACGGAGTACAAAACGACAACGTTTATATGAAACTTTGACAAAAATTGCGAGAAAATCTCCATCAAAACCTATCTCCATTCCCGAAGGTTTTGAAGGATTCTATAAGATGCAGTACGATCCAAAAAAATGTGTATTTTGTGAGAAATGTCGCGATGTCTGCCTAGAAAAGACTATTAATAGTGTAAAAGAACTCGATCTCTATGCAATTACTGCTTGATAATCTCGAGTTCATCCAGCATATACTATCTTAATAAAACACATCAACATTATACGTTCTCCTAACTCTTTAATTCTCCTAGTTATTCTGAAAATCAAATATTTTTCAAGAAATTGTTTTTGACAATGATGAAAAGTTAAATAATTCTTCCTTCACAAATCATTACATTTTTTAAGAAAAATGTAAATGTATGTAATTATACCTTACCCAAGTATTGTTATTGTGCTAAATAAATTAAAAATAGATGATGATGAAAAAATGCTTAATGAAAGCTCAAAGGGTAACATTACAGAGCTATCTAAAGTGCCTGAAGGATCTGAATCACCTCAATACGTACGAACGAGCCTTGCAGCGGCTATGACCATGGGGCTTATTCCGGGAAAATTTTTCCATAATACGAAATTGTACTGCATCAACCTTTTGTTAACATATAATGACGGGTGTTTCGGAAAATGCGCTTACTGTGGCTTATCAAAAGCAAGATCAACAGATAATCCTTGGCGTGATAATAGTTTTATTCGTGTAGACTGGCCCACAGTTGCCTTGGACGAAGTTATATCAAGAATAAAAGGTGGACATTGCCCCCATGTTGAACGGGTCTGCATCTCAATGATAACAAATAATAAAACACGTAAAGATCTTATAACGGTGGTCAAAAGACTCAGCGAAACCGTAGATCAAGTCTCCGCTTTAATCACTCCTACAATCGTTGACAAAAAATGGCTCAATGAGTTAAAAATGGCGGGAGCAGACATGGTTGGTATCGCAATAGACACTGCCACACCAGAACTGTTTGAAAAATTAAGAGGTTCAGGTGTTAAGGGATACCATAAATGGAAGAAATATTGGAAAACATTTAAAGAAGCGGTAGAAGTCTTTGGCGGAGAGAATGTAGGGATACATCTGATTGTAGGCCTTGGAGAATCAGAAGCAGAGATGATTAAAATCATACAACAAGCTCAAAATATGAACGCTAAGACTCATCTATTCTCATTCTACCCCGAAGAAGAGTCATCTCTACAGAAACATCTACAACCACCAATAGGTCAATATAGACGAATACAGTTAGCTAGATACATCATCAATCATAATCTAACATCTATCGATAAGATGGTATTCGATGAAAACGGACAGATTAGAGATTACGGTTTGAGTAAGACAGCACTCATCAATGTTATCAACAGTGGTTCACCCTTCTTAACATCTGGATGCCGCGGTAAAACTATGGAAAACGCCTGTAATCGCCCATTTGGAAACTGTACACCTTATCAAGCATACATGGGAGAATTACGAAATTATCCATTCCAACCCGAAAAAAAAGACATTGAAAGGATTCACAGCCAGCTTAATGACTTTTCTGATAAATCAAAGAATTCAAAAGATATACCCCCTACTATAAACGAATAGGGTGATAAAATCGGATGACTGAACCTTTAGATCAATTGATCAAATATTCATCCAATGAATTAGAACCTTTTTTTGATAAAGCGTTCAAACTATCGAGAAATCATTTTTCAGATGATATATATTTTTCTATGCCTGGTATGGTTCACTTTGATACACCTTTCTATAAAGCTACTGATCCACTCCGTTTCCCGGCAATCTCAGTTACAGGTGACAGTTGTCACCTCAAGTGTGAACACTGTAAGGGAAAGTTATTGGAAACAATGATCCCGGCAACAACCCCGCAACAATTATTGGACGTATGTGTAAAAATCAAGGCAAAAGGTGGAACGGGATGCCTCATCAGTGGAGGTTCCCTAAAGGATGGAAGTGTCCCATTAACAAATTTTATTCCATATATAAGACGTATAAAACGCGAATTGGGATTAACTGTTGTTGTTCACACTGGGCTAATTTATCCTAAACTTGCAGAAGAATTAGCACAAGCAGAAATAGATGCAGCTATGATAGACATTATAGGTTCAAACGAGACTATCCGAAGTATCTACCACTTAGATGTAACGACGGATGCCTTTGATTATTCACTCACGTTACTGGAAAAGAATCATATCCCTATCGTACCTCATATTGTTGTCGGCATTCACTATGGCAGACTTAAGGGAGAAGGAGACGCACTGAAAATCGTATCTAATCACCATCCCGCTGCAGTGATCATTGTTGCATTTAAACCTCTTGAATTTACTTCTATGGAGAATTTTACCCCCTCGTCCCCCATGGACATTGCAAGAGTTATACTAGCTTCCAGATTAATGATGGCTGACACACCCATACTGCTTGGATGTGCAAGACCTTTAGGAGAACACAAATCTGAGACCGATATTCTAGCGATAAAAGCTGGAGTGAATGGAATTGCATATCCTAGTGAAGCGGGATATAACTACGCAAGGAAGATTGGATTACATGTGAGATTCTCTGAAGAATGTTGTGCACTCATGTATAGAGATTTAAACAATCAGAGATGAACATTTTAGAGATATTCACTAAAGAAAAAAACCGTACTCAATGTAGGGAGACCCATTAACCATGAAAGTGTGGAGGCTTCTGGACACAGGTTGTCGCAGTGCTGCAGAGAATATAGCTTTAGACGATGTAATCCTTGAATGTCGCGGAAAGGATTTAATTCCAAATACATTACGTTTTCTACAGTTTGATCCATCCGCAGTCTTAATTGGATATAACCAATCCATTCAACAGGAGGTTCGAACAGAATTCTGTGAGATAAAGGGTATAGATGTCAATAGACGTCTAACTGGTGGTGGAGCAATATTCTTTGGAAAAAAGTCGCTTGGATGGGAGATATTTGCATCTAAGTCTGAATTGGGTGCTCATCAACCCATAACGGAACTCTTTGAGCGGATGTGTAAAGGTACAATTTTGGCCTTAACAGCGCTTGGGATCCGATCATCTTTTCGACCGAAGAATGATATCGAAATAGATGGGCGAAAAATCTCAGGTACAGGTGGGACAGAACGTGATGGTGCTTTCCTCTTCCAAGGCACCCTCTTGATTGATTTTGACGTTGATATGATGGTACGTGCGTTAAGAATTCCTATTATGAAACTGAAGGATAAAGAAATCAAATCCGTAAAGGAGCGGGTAACATGTATACGCTGGGAACTTGAGCGACAACCTAGCCTGATTAAAATTAAGCAAGCATTAACAAAAGGATTTGAAGAAGCATTCCAAATCAAACTCATTGAGAGCCCATTATCAATTACTGAGAAAGATCTTCTGAAAGATCGATTGAAGACTTTTCAATCAGATGACTGGATCTTTCTCGATAGATACCCCTCGGATGAAGAAACGAAAGTTTCTGCCATTGAAAAAACCCCTGGAGGCTTAATTCGAGTAACCCTCACCTTAGATAGAATAGGTAATGTTATCAAGAGTGCACTCATCACTGGAGACTTCTTTATCTTTCCCTCCCGAGCGATATTGGATCTTGAAGCAAAATTAAAATACGCTTCCTACGAAAAAGATGATATACATAATCTTATTAATTCCTTCTTTAAGACCAGTAAAACTAAAATACTAGGAGTAACCCCGGACGATCTTATCAAACTAATCCTTGAAGCAGTTGCTAAATTAGAATATGAGGCTTTTGGAATCACCATAGAGGAAGCTAACCACATTTACACCGTCAATGGAAGATTTATTGACGTTTTAAATAGTGACTGTGGAGCTCTCCTCTTACCTTATTGTGCCAAGCTAACTACATGTAAATTTCGAAAGAAAGACGGCTGTACAAAATGTGGCGAATGTTCCATCGGAGTAGCCTATGAATTAGCCGAAAAAGCAGGATTATCACCTATAACAATACAAAATTTTGAACATCTAATTGAAACATTAAAACGTCTCAAGTCAAACGGTGTTCAGAGTTTCATTGGGTCTTGTTGTGAAGGTTTCTACTGTAAACATCAGGATGATCTGGAATCCGTTGGAATCCCAGGTCTCCTCATCGACATTGATGATCAAACATGCTACGATCTAGGAAAGGAAAGTGAAGCGCTAAAAGGCACCTTTGAAAATCAAACAGAACTGAAAATCAATCTCATTTCAAAATTGATAGAAAAGATCAATCCTAAAGGACATATACCTGCATAAGGAATAAAAAATGTCTGAGTATGATGTTGTAGTCATCGGTGGAGGTCCAGCTGGTACTGTATCAGCATTGAAATGTTCAGAATCAGGCCTTAATGTTCTACTCGTTGAAAGAGGAAAGATCAATCGCCATAAACCATGTGGTGGTATACTGCCTAAGGTTTGTACTTCTTTAGTCTCAGAATCTCTTGGAATAGACATCCCCGAAGACATAATGTGCTCTCCAAATCCTCTTGGATTATACTATGTACCTCCAAGTGGAAGAAAGAATAGCGGTAACTTGAAGAATTATAAACTTAATAACGTCTCCAGGGACCGGTTCGACCGATGGCTTCATCAGCTCGCAACAGCATCTGGTGTCAATATACGATATGAAACCGAATTTATAAAGTTAGAAAGATCAAAACCTATACAAATCATATTGAGGAGTCAAGGTAACATCTTCTCTGTTACCGCATCTTACGTGATTGGGGCTGATGGGGTCCATTCCCGAGTTAGACGTCAGATATATGGGAAGACGCGAGTGAATGTAGAACCTATCTTACAAGAATACTGGAAAGCTGAAGGAGATTTTGAGAATTGCTTCTATATTTTTTTCCGAGGTGAAGTATCTCCAACATGTGCTTATCTAATTCCCAAAAAAGATTTGTATGTTATCGGAGTTGGAGCTCCAGAACCAAATACCGCTAAATTACCTATATATATTAACCGATTCAAAAACTGGTTACGGGAAGAGTTTGCTTTTCAACCAGTCTCTCTGGAGAAAAGAGAAGTTTGGGCCATTCCCTACGGGTTTGTTTTTGAGGGTATTGGAAACATAATCCTTATTGGAGATGCTGCTGGTTTTTGTAACACTCTTTCTGGTGAAGGCATTAGATTTGCTATAGAAAGCGGTATCGCTGCCCATGATGCTATCATGAAAACTATATTGAATCAGAAACCATTAGCAGCAGTATATCGTGAAAATGTTGAAGGTATAACAGATTTCATACACTCTGTCCACCAGTTTACGATAAACTTAACGGATGAGAGTAGAGAAGAATTTGTAAGATCTGAATTAGATCGCAACTCATTTACATGAAAAAATTAAGTGATATTTATTTGCTTATTAAAACTTAGAATACAGATGTAAATTAATTAAACATACTCCTCAATTGAATATTCTTGTAATCGACTTAGCTAAAAGAGTGAATTATGATGGTTCTCAGTTCGCAACGAAAACGTGAGAAAAAAACTGTTGAGGTTATGATAAAAATCTTTTGTAATAATCATCATCAACAAGAGGATCATTTATGTGTAGAATGTCATGACCTTTTTGAATATGCAATACAACGTCTAGAAAAATGTTCTTTTCAAGAAAATAAACCAACATGTTTTAAATGCAAAATCCATTGTTACGAACCATCCATGAGAAGGAAAATAAGAAATGTTATGAAATATTCGGGACCTCGCATATTTTTCAAGCAACCTTCTTTAGCATTACATCATATAATTGATGGATTCAGGAAACATAACTGAATACTGTAAATTAGATAGTTTACTTCAATTTTTTCTTTTATTTTTCATCAGAGCTCAAATATTTCCATCCTCCACACAATTAACTTATTCATATTTACTTTTTGGTATCATAAATAATATAATCTTTACAATTTTTATAAAATATGTTTAATATTGTATTGATTTGTAAAACTATTCACATAAAATCTTCTATTTTTTTATATATAACTTGGGATTATATATATTATTATTAATAAATATTTATAAATACCACCATTATAAATAAGTTGAAAATAGTGGTAATGTATTTATGGAATACGCTATATTGGTAGATATAACTAAATGTATTGGATGTAGATCTTGTCAGGTATCTTGTAAACGGTGGAATGATCTTCCAGGTGAATCAACCACTCAAAAAACTGATTGGACGAATCCACCAGAGTTATCATATACGACTTATACTCACATCAGATTTAATCTAGAATATGATAAGAGTTCTGATACTACTGCGTGGCGGTTTTTAAACTGGCGATGTATGCACTGTAAGAATCCTGCTTGTTTAGATGCCTGTCCTGTTGATGCTATTGTGAAGACTGAAGAAGGCGCAGTAGTAATTAATGAAGATAAATGTATTGGCTGCAAATATTGTGTTTCAGCTTGTCCATTTGAGATTCCACAATACGATACTGAGACTGAGAAAGTTTCAAAATGCAATATGTGCTTTGACAGAATTCCAACTAAAGAACCGACATGTGTTCAGGGATGTCCTACGGATGCATTGTACTTTGATGAACGAAGTAAAATATTAGTCAAGGCAGCTCAAAGAAAAGCAGAGATTAACGGGTATATCTATGGTGATCTTGACAATAAACCACTTGGAGGAACAAGTTTCATATATGTTGCGGATGTTGATTTGAAGACTTTAGGTCTTCCAGAAGTTAGTGAAAGAACCTCTCTTGCAATTCCCGCAATGGCGAATGCAAAATTATTACTTGTCCCTGCAGTTGCTGGTGGACTGTTGTATCTAACTGCATGGCGAAAGAAAAGAATGGAGGGGAAGTAAAATTTGGCTAAGACTAAGAATGTTAAAGAATTTAAATATCCGAGTAAAGTGACTTCGTCGGGAGCCCTGAAAGGGTGGTGGCAGACAGCAAAAGTGAGCATGATCTTTCATATTTTAATGACGATCCTGTTGGTTTCAGGTCTTGTCATAGATCTGTTAGGGGTTTTCTTAGGTGGAATATTATCACCCGTCCGTTCGATTGTCCATGGGTATCTGGGGACTGCGTTAGTAATTGTATTGCCCATATACTTTATTCAAGTAATTGTCACAAGAAAAACGAGAATGCTCCTGACGGCTGCGAATTACGTTAATTTTGTGCTATATTTCTTACTAATCTTAACGGGGATAACCATCGCCTCTGTTAATCAAGTATGGGTGGACACGATTCCATGGCTTTCAAGTAGCCTTAGTGGCTTCAGCTCATATGCACCCGCTATACATACCGTTTCGACATATGTTTGGTTGTTGTTTTCCACATTTAGCCCAGGAGGTTTTCTCCATGGCATCGCAGTGAGTTATCTGATATCAATTCAAAAAGATGATAAAAATACGGTGGAAAGGTGAATATTTCATGAACACAAAGAATTTTTTAGATAATTTTGACAGAACTCAAAAAACATGGATGTATGCGTGTACAAGATGTGGTGATTGCATCGATGAGTGTCCAGTCTATCAGCAGACTTCAGACCCATATACTGGGCCTGGTTACAAGATTAAAAAGATGCGTCCTTTAGTGACTAAAAGAATTTTACCATTCTTACCAACCACAGGTGAAGCTGATGTAAAGAAGCTTGTCAAAGGACTTTATGATTGCACTCTCTGTGGAAGATGCGCCTCTGTTTGCCCCTTTCAATATGACCTAGTTGAACTCTGGGAAAAATCAAGGGAAAGTGCTGTTGAAAGCGGACTTGAACCTGAACCAATCCGATCTATGATGAAAGATACGTTAGTGGATAAAAATTTCATGAAAAGACCTCTAGAAAGACGTAAGGGTTGGACTAGAGGACTCGAAGTTCCACAAAGTGAAAACGTAGAAACCCTATATTTTGTTGGATGTGTAACATCCTATACTCCAACTCTTAAAGCTGTAGCCAAGGGTGTTTCAACTATTCTTAATGCTGCAAAAGAAAATTGGGCTCTTATGAATGAAGAGTGGTGCTGTGGTGTTCCTATGAAGTTTGGCGGAGATGTATCAGGTTTTGAAGAATTTGTTAAACACAATGTTGAGATGATTGAATCATCGGGTGCTAAGAGAGTTGTATTCAATTGTCCTGGTTGCTATAGAATGTTTAAACAAGAATATCCGAAAGTAATGGGTCGAAAGCTCAAGTTTTCCTTAGTTCACATTACAGAACTTGTAGATGAATACGTTAAAAATGGGAAAATCGTGCTTAAAGAAAAAATAAGCGAAAAGATGACTTATCATGATCCATGTGAACTGTCTCGTTTACTCGGAGTTATAGATCAGCCTAGAAACGTATTGTCAAATTTGACAACAAACTTCTCGGAGCTTCCTGAGAACAAGTTGAATACACATTGCTGTGGTGGCGGTGGCTTATTTAAGGCAGTGGATACACAAAATTCAATTAATATTGCTAAACAAAGGATTAAACAAGCTGAAACAATTGGGTCTGAAATCCTTCTTTCTGCATGTCCATCCTGTGTCATGAACCTTTCCCAAGCCGCACGATTTACGAAATCTAATGTTAAAGTTATTGACTTTGCTGATGCCGTGGCGCGTCAGATAAAGGAGGAATAGAAATGGATAGAAGAAACTTTATAAAAATAGCTGGAACAGCGTCAATTGCGTCGCTCGCATTAAAAAATCTTGTAGGAAAATCAATACCAACTGTAAGTGCATCTGACCTAACTAGTGTTAAATATGAAAACTATAAGATAGGGCAAAGGGTTCCAACGATTTGTCCCTACTGTGCAGGTGGCTGTGGACTGATAGTAACAACTCTGCAAGGAAAAATTGTTGAGGTTGAAGGGGATCCAAACCATCCAATAAATCAAGGAGCTACATGTAGTAAAGCAGCTGCAGCATTACAACTTTTTACCAGTAACCGTCGCATCTTATATCCTATGAAAAGAACTAATCCTCTAAAAGGTAAAGATGTGGATCCACAGTGGCAACAAATAACTTGGGATGAAGCATACTCTACAATTTCTAATAAGGTTAAAGACGCCTTAACCGATGTTCCCTATAAACATGGGTCCAATTACTACTATAATGGCAAAGATAACCCCATTTCTTGGTTGGGTTCATCATACTGGAATAATGAGGAATGTTATTTAGCTAGAAAACTAATTTCTCTGCTTGGCTCTAATAATGTTGAACATCAAGCACGAAAATGTCACGCATCCACTGTAGCCGCTCTCGGTAGCACCTTTGGTTTCGGAGCGATGACAAATCACGTTATCGATGCAAAGAACTCAAAGTGTTTTCTAATAATGAGCAACCCAGCAGAATCCCATACCATGGAATTTAAATGGGTACAAGAAGCAGTGGATAACGGAGCAACGATAATAGTTCTCGACCCAAGATTCACTCGCACTGCGGCTAAAGCACATATTTACTCCAGATACCGTTCAGGTTCAGAAGCAGCTATATTCCTTGGTCTAATTCGATATGTACTTTATGAACAGCCTGATCGTCTTGATGAGACATTTCTAGAGACAAGGACAAATGCTCCTTACAAAACTGACGGAGAAGGACCATTAGCTGATTGGATGACCAATACCGAGTCAATATTTGGAAAACTTAAAGCATTAGTTAACCCTTACACGCCAGATGAAGTGGAGAGAGTCTCCGGTATTCCCAAAGCTAAATTCTTACTTGTAGCAGACACATTCTCATCAAAAAAACCGAGTAACATCTACTACTCAATGGGCACTACTCAACATTCAAACGCAACTCAAACAATTAGAGCACATGCAATTCTCCAATTATTACTTGGTAATATGGGAAAACCCGGTGGCGGAGTTAATGCATTACGTGGAATCAGCAATGTGCAAGGATCTACAGATATGAATCTTCTTTCCCATCTCCTCATGGGATATAGAGCTCCACCCGTTACTATGGATGAATTAAGGAGATATCAGAAGTGGAAAAATACAGATCCTGAAAAACGTGGAGGAGTCACAAATGGTACTACTTATCCTTGGGCTAGTCTAAGTGAAGCTGAGACTCTAAGTAAAGTTATCGAATATCGATATGATGGTAGGCATTTCCCAACTTGGAACTCCCTTGAATATCACTGGGGAGTTTATGTAGGAACTTGGCCCGGTATAGACCCTGATAATGAATCAGTTGTATGTGATTTACCGGTTGTAAAAGGTAATCCAATAGTGCAACTATTTAGAGCAATTAACGATGGTAAAATTAAAGTACTGCTCTGTAACGGTGAAAATCCCGCTGTTTCAGTAGCAAATGTTAATATGGTTAGAGATGCACTATCCTCTGAACACCTTTTCACGGTTGTAAACGAGATTTTTGAAACAGAGACCGCTGTATATGCCGATATATTGTTACCTGGAACCGTTCAAATCGAGAGATCTGGAAGTATAACGAATACAGGAAGATGGATTCAATGGCGATGGAAGGCCGTTGAACCGCTAGGTGAGGAATGTAAACCGGAACTCGAGTACTTAACCGAATTATATCAGAACATTCGTTCAACCTTGAAAGCTGCAAATATTAAGCTCCCATCTGAGAAATATGAAGACGAAAACGCTGTTCAAATTAAAAGAACTGTAGGTACTCAAGAGCTAGAGAATAATCCTGAAACAACTTGGCCTTCAAGTTTTCTGCCATTAACATTAGGCACTGATACAGTTGATGCAGAGGCAATTGCTGAAGCTGTTTACAAGGAAATTGCCGCGAAAAGCATTATAGTCGGTGGAGTTAACCTACCACAAGCTGCTGCAAACGTACTTTACAAGACGGGATATGATCCAGATAACTATCCGGAAGTAGGTGGTAATCTATCTAAGAGGAGAGACCTCACACCCGCAGACTCAGATGACGAAAAATATGGATACTATAAAAATTGGGCCTTCAGTTGGATGCTCAACCAACGGGTTTTATATAATCCTGACGAAACGAACCCAGGTCTTAGCTCATTCTTCGTTTGGTTTGCTATGGACTCTGATACATGGTTAGGTCTCGATAAAGCGGCTATATGGTCAAAGAAATTATATAACTCGGCCAAACCCTCTACAAATCCATTCTACCACGGTATGCCTTTACACTCTGAACCTGTTGAAAGCCCTGATCCAGCTCTTGCAGCTGAATATCCTACAATGTGGGATGACAGATTTCCTGTTGAGAAGGGAAGTGCAGCTGATTATCCATATGTTCTTACAACAAATCGGCTTACAGAGCATATGCAAGCTGGAGCTATGACAAGAAACCTACCTTGGCTGGTTGAGCTACATCCGGAAATGTTTGTTGAGATAAGCTCAGAACTGGCAAGCATAATCGGTGTAACTGATGGAAGTTACGTTATGGTGCAAACTGCAAGAAAACCTGCAGGGATTAGAGTATTAGCAAGCATTACAGATAGGATGAGACCAGTTACTGTTAATGGTAAAACTGTTCATCAAGTAGCTATGCCTTGGCATTGGGGATTCAAAGGTTTAAGCACTGGACCAAGCGCTAATGAACTAACAATTGATGCAGTTGACGTGTCAGCTCAAATACCTGAAACAAAGACTTGTCTATGTAATATTCAAAAAGCATAGATAAGCCCTTTTCTATATTTTTTTATTTAAAATTTAATTAATCCTCTATTTTCTAAAAGTTGAGTGCTAATGGCTGATGGTAAAGTAGGAATTGATTCTGAAAAAGGGAAACTTTCAGGCTATGTATCTTCTACAGATCGTGCCATTTTGAATGGTGCTCAAGTTATCTGTGATGAATTTGAAACATTAACTTTAGCTGATGGATACTATACATTCATTGAATTATCCCCTGGAATGTTAGAAGTAACCGTTAACTTGAAGGGTTACCAATCAACAAGCAAAAAAGTAATCATTAAAGATAACGAACATACTCTCCAAAATTTTATTCTAAATAAAGCTTCAGGAACATCCAGTATAAAGGGAAATATCTGTGATAGTGAAACAAATGAACCTATCGTGAACAAAGGCACAGTTATTCTAATTCTACCAATTTCCAACAAATACATATCTATTGATGCAAATGGATATTACGAATTTGACAATTTACCTGCGGGGACTTATACATTGTACACGTCTATACCTGAATATAATGACAGTGACATAGTTCTCACTCTTTTAGATGGTGAATCTAAGCTGCACAATTTTTCATGTAAAAAAAATAGTGAGGTAGAACCCGCCTGGGGCTAAACTTCTAAACGAGGCGTTCATAAAAATAAGATCTGTAATTCCAGTAAACTATACTTTTAAATTCTACTATGTTTTTTTCTTTAAAATCTTTACTTGAGGCATTAAATTTGAAATATTTCTCTATAGATGAACGTTTGAAAATCATTGCTGATACAATACCTAAACATGAAGATTTACGTGAATATCTTGAGCTTCAGAGTAAGATCTTATATGCTCAAAAAAACCACGATACACAATCGAATAATGATGCAAAAAATCGCTGGGTTGATCAGCTTCCTTTAAACTTATTGGAACAGAAATCTCTAAAAAATAAGAAACCAATAATTCACTATCTCGATCTTTCACTTTTTAATGAAGGTTCCCTATTATCTATATTTAGAAAGAGTTTACATCTCTTTATTTCGATGGATCATGCTAAGAAAGGTTTAGAGGCTTTAATCAATAATATAGATGATGGACAGATCTCTTTCATGAACTTAATCGATGTAGCTCTGAATGATGATATAACTCCCATAATAAAATATGCCCAGAGATTTAAGATTGAACCTGATTTCCTTCTTTTCTTGATAAATATCTCTCTTCAACCATTCATTGAAGAAATTTCGAAGAAAGTCTCCTCATCATTCTATGATAAATGGTGGCGAGTTCCCTGTCCTGTTTGCGGTAAAGTGCCAAATATCTCTAGAATTCGTGATCGTAAACGTTACTTATTCTGCAATTTTTGTGGAGCTGAATATCCCTCTGATTATTTTATCTGTGTAAACTGTGAAAATAAAGAACCTAATTCTCTTAATTATATGAACCTTGAGGGGAAGCCTGAATTTCAAATTGATTTTTGCACAAAGTGTAATCATTACCTAAAAGTGATAATTGAAAATAAACTTAAAGAACCCTTACCAAGATTTATAGAAGATATCCTGACTCTAAATATTGATATTGAAGCTCTTAATACAGGTTTATTAAGAAATGATTAAGATGCGTCGTATGAATACTCGAAATATAGCTCTGATATCTCTTTTTAGTGCAATAATCTTTATGGAAAAGATCATAATCCCAGCACCATACGATAAAATAGTCTCTGTCTTTATACAGATCACTTTACTGATGTTAGGTTACTTAACGATGGGTTTATCAGGGTCATTTTTTATCAGCGTCTTGTCAGGTACATTGCTCGCATTTGTGAGGTCTGAGTTTCTATTAATGACTCTATCTCTATCCGTTACCTATGGTGTATTATTAGGTCTATCTGCTGAGCTATTAAAAGTTAAATCTGGAGCTTCTATAAATTTGAGACGGCTTATTTTATCTTCAACGATTTCCAGCGTCCTTGTTGGATCTATAGGTATGGCATTAACCATGATATTAGGCATTATTGAAATAAATTTGTTTTTGTTTGCGGTAATGCTTGTTGCAGGGATCGTTCAAGGAGCTTTAGGGGGTTATTTGGCTGGCATTTTATGGCAAAGATATCTGATTAAGATGTACTCCTAACATTAGATTCTAGTAAACTCCAATGATTACGTTAGAAATTAAGTTAGTAAGAACTACATATAAACGAGATTCAAGACTTGAGATAATCAAATAATCGCGAGAATATCTCTATTTGCAGAACTTCTTCGACATTATAAATGTGAATTGTCCTATTGTAACAAAATATTTTACACGATCCTAGTTTATTATTTAAATTTTAACTAAGAGCGAATCAAATTATTGAAACGGAAATACAACCTGTTTTATACATAGAAAACAAACCAAATCTGTTGTAAGACTCATGAAGTAATAGTTAAATGGATCAAGTCGAGACGATGTAATATGTAGTAATTCCTGAAAAAATTGGTAAATCCAATTACGTAAACATTGTGATAAACAAATTTTAGTAATATAATAGAAATGAATTTCCGTTTATGGTTTATTTCACTTAATATATTCTCTCTTTGATTATACTTCTTAATGCTTCGCTATTTAGATTGAAAATTTTAATAAGAACGCTTTATCTTTTTAAAACATTTAACTAACAACTTAATCAGATAGATGAAAAGTTGAATTAAATGTCTGTTGAAAACTCCTCAATTACTAAAAGAATAGCCCTTGTAGCAGATAAAAGGACTGTAACCGTCTTCAGGCTAGCTGGGCTAGAAGATGTTTATCCCGTAGAGGGTTATGATGATGCTGAAAAATGTATTTATCAAATATCCAAGAATCCTAATTTTTTAATTATTCTTGTTACGGAAGGAATTGTCAATATCATTCAAGACGTTATTGAAAAAATTTATGTGAATAAATACCCTTTGATTATTCCAATCCCGAGTGTTGAAGGTCGAATTAAAATGAAAACCGATCTTATAGGTGCACTCATTAAACGGAAAGCTGGAATTGAGTTTAAGTTAAATGGTTTGTGAATATTTGTTGAATAAAATTAGGATTTGGTGAACAATTTGTCGATTGTTGGAAGGATTACACGTGTAGCTGGACCATTTCTTATCGCCAAGGGTATGACTGGTTCAAAGATGTATGAGCTAGTTCATGTTGGAGAGGCAGGTGTGATCGGTGAAATTATTCGTCTTCAAGGAGAAAACGCATCGATACAAGCTTATGAGGATACTGTTGGAATAAAACCTGGCGAAACAGTTCAAGGAACCGGTAAACCTTTATCTGCTGAGCTTGGTCCAGGGTTAATTGGCCAAATATATGATGGAATTCAGCGTCCACTCCCTGTTATTGAAAGCCTAACGGGTTCCCATATCAAGAGGGGTATTACTCCACCTAGATTAGATCGAGAGAAGAAATGGCTTTTTCAACCAACTGTAAAGAATGGAACCCAAATCTATCCTGGAGATATCATTGGAATAGTTCAGGAAACTCCTCTAATTGAGCATCGTGTCCTCGTTCCTCCTTGGATCAAAAAAGGGATAGTGCAGGATATAGTCCCTGAAGCAAAATATACAGTGACCGATCCACTAGCCGAGGTCAAGACTGCAGAGGATCATGAAACGCTATATTTAATGCACAACTGGCCCGTACGCAAATCTAGGCCATATTCCTCGACTTTAGCTACAGATATTCCACTGTTGACAGGTCAACGGGTGATTGACGCTTTCTTTCCCTTATCGAAAGGTGGAACCGCAATGATACCTGGTGGATTTGGAACTGGAAAGACAGTTCTATTACAGTCACTTGCCCAATGGGCTGACGCAGATATCGTTATCCTTGTAGGTTGCGGTGAACGAGGTAACGAAATGGCTGATGTTGTGGAGAGATTTTTAAAGTTAAAGGATCATCGTTCTGGTCAACCAATTATGAACAAAACGATCATCATAGCGAACACTTCTGATATGCCTATAACCGCTAGGGAAGCTAGTGTCTACACTGCTGTTACTATCGCTGAATACTATCGAGACATGGGTTATCATATCACACTTATGGTCGATTCTACTTCGCGATGGGCTGAAGCGCTTCGTGAGATATCTGGAAGATTAGAAGAAATGCCTGGCGAGGAAGGTTATCCTGCTTACCTTGCTTCTAAGCTTGCTAAATTCTATGCAAGAGCTGGTTATGTGAAGACTTTAAGTCATAATGAAACTCTTGGATCTATCACAACGCTAGGAGCTGTCTCACCTCCTGGTGGTGACTTTTCTGAGCCTGTTACACGAAGCACTCTAAGACTGACTAAGGTGATGTGGGCTCTTGATTTCAATTTAGCTCATCGACGACATTTTCCAGCTATTAACTGGAATATGAGTCACTCGGAGTATACACAGATACTTGCAAAATGGTATCGTACAATTGGTTCTGACTGGTCCAAACTTCGTAATGAGGCTATATCACTGCTCAAAGAAGAGGAAGAGTTGAGGGAAATAGTGTCCTTAGTTGGTGCAGAGATTCTAGGAGATAAACAACGCATCGTCTTTGAGATCGCAAAAATAATACGTGAATATTTCTTGCTACAAAATGCTTTCCACCCTATCGATATGTATTGTCCTATTGAAAAAACACACAAAATGCTTAAGGTGATATTGAAGTTTTCTGAGCGAGCTAAGCTTGCTATTGATAATGGGGTATCTCTGATTGATGTGTTAGCTATAGCTGTGAAAGAAGAGCTAAAGCGAATGAAACTTGTCCCCTCTAAAGATTTTAATGATGTGAGCTTAAAACTTGAAAAGAAAATTGACGAACAATTTGATAATCTTATCCAGGAAATAAAGGAACGTAAATTGGTATGAGTGAACTTAATTATAACGCTCGAAGATTTTTCACAATTAAAGAAATAACAGGTCCATTACTCTTCATAGAGTCTCTAGGTGGTGTGGGTTACGGAGAACTAGTGGAAGTGTTTACTTCTGACGGTGAAGAAAGAACAGCCCAAGTTATTGATGTAAGTGAAGAGATTACTATTGTCCAAGTCTTTGAAGGTACTTCCAATCTAGATATTAAGACAACATCCGTTCGTTTTACAGGTAGTACTATTAAAGTACCTGTTTCAACAGATGTTCTAGGACGGATGTTTACTGGCGGGGGTAAGATTGCAGATGGTGGACCTGAGATAATTCCTGAAGATTATTGGGATATTCATGGTGCTCCAATTAATCCTTATTCACGAGCTATACCCAAAGATTTTATCCAGACTGGATTATCGGTCATCGATGGCATGAATGCTTTGGTCCGAGGACAGAAACTACCAATATTCTCAGGTGCAGGATTACCCCACAAAGCCATAGCCTCTCAGATTGTTAGGCATGCTAGGGTAATAGGTGAAGAGAGTGCTTTCAGCATAGTTTTTGCAGCTTTAGGTATGACTTCTGATGAAGTTAGATCCTTCAGGGACGACTTTATGAAAATGGGTGTACTTAATCGAGTAGTAATGTTTGTCAACCTCGCTGAAGATTCCGCCATCGAAAGGATCTTAACCCCGAGGTTAGCACTCACTACAGCTGAGTATCTCGCCTTTGAGCAAGACTTACACATGCTTGTAATTCTCATTGATATGACCAACTACTGTGAAGCTCTACGTGAAATCTCCGCTGCCCGTATTGAAATTCCAGGAAGACGTGGTTATCCAGGCTATATGTATACTGATTTAGCCAGCATATATGAGCGCGCAGGTAGAATCCGCGGAAAGAGTGGTTCCATCACACAAATACCTATTCTGACTATGCCAGATGATGATATAACCCATCCGATTCCAGATTTAACCGGCTACATCACAGAGGGCCAGATTATCCTGGATAGGGATATGTATAAGAGGAACATATATCCCCCCATAAATCCCCTACAATCCCTTTCTCGATTGATGGATAAAGGGATCGGTTCAAATAGAACGAGGGAAGACCACAAACAACTATCTGATCAACTCTACTACGCTTATTCTGAAGGGAAAGTTTTACGAGAGACAGCTTTAATCTCCGGTGAAGCAGCTTTGATGGGTGTAGACAAACTCTATATTCAATTTGCCGATAGATTTGAGAAAGAGTTTATAAGTCAGAGTTTAGACGAAAACCGTGACATAGAGACAACTCTGGATATTGGCTGGAAACTTCTATCGATACTTCCCGTGACTGAACTCGCAAGGATAGATCCGTCTATAATAAAGAAGTTTCATCCACTTGAAAACAGAGGTAACTTATGATTGTCTGGTGAATTTGTAAGTGTACACCCAACGCGTCTTGAACTAATGAGGCAGAAACGACGCAGAACTCTAGCAGCAGGAATAGTTGACATTTTAGAAAAAGACTTAGAGACATTAATGACGACGCTTTTCGAAATATTAAAAGAAATACAGCTTATTAGAAGACAAATAAGAGATGCTCTTGATGACGCATATCGCTTATTCATCGAAACTGAAATGGTCATAAGTTCAACGAAAATTGAAGAAGTATCCTTAACTACTAAACCTCTTGATTTTGTTCTCAATATAGGTGAAAGAAAAGGGGTTTTAGGGATTTTGTTTGACACTTTCCACCTTAAAAAAGAGAAGAATGTACCACAAACACCTCGATTCAGTTTATTAGACACATCTGTGAGGTTGGACGAATCAACCTCAAGAACTTGGGATGCCATAGATCAAATCATAAAAGCAGTTGAATTAGAGGTCTCGATAAGGGAAATCCTTGAAGTTATCTCTTTAAAAAAGAGACAAGTAAACAGGCTCCAATACAAAGTTCTTCCAGAACTTGACAAGGCTATAAAATATATTGAGTTAATCCTTGAAGAAACGGAACGTCAGGACGCTATCAGAGTTAGAGTACTCCAGAGAAAGCGAAAAGAACATGTCTTAAAATCGTCTTAGCTATTTTGAGGTTCTTTAGAATGAAAGCTTGGAAATACAAACGATTAATGCCTACGGTTCTAGGTGCTATGTTAGAATTACTTGATAGAAATGATATTGTTGATCTAGTAAGTAGAAGCTTTGATTATATTTATTCTATCTTAACAAAGACACCATACCTAATAGAAATCTCAAAAATACCTCTGAATAATATAACCGCTGCTTCAATACAAAACGCTCTCCTTAAAAACTATTTAAGGACGATTAAGACAATCGAGGAAAATTCACCAAAGGATATCTCTTATCTCCTTTCTACAATAATGATGAAGTTTGAAGCAGATAACATCAAATCTATTTTTAGAGCCAAATCTGCTGGAATAAGTGTTGATGAAGCAATGAACTTTATCATTCCCGCTGGAAGGATGGATGAGAAAAGATGTCGAAGCGTCTTGGAGAACTCGAAGCACATTATGGATGTTATTGAACTCCTATCTGACTTAGACTACACACATTCTCTAAAAGATGTCTTGGGAGATTATGAAAAAACTGGAATTCTGCTTCCCATCGAAACATCTTTAGCTCGATCTATATACAAACAAATTTACAAGGCTGTCGGGAAAATTAAAGGTAAAGACAGGAAAATTGCGCAAACCATTCTTGGATTAGAGATCGATTCTATGAACATAAAAGTCATTCTGAGAGGGAAATTTCTTGGAATAGCTGAAGATCAAATTAAACATTATCTACTACCCGCATCAAGTATAATTGGTAACAAAGATTTAGAAAACGCTATAAAGACAAAAGATATACCTTCTTCTATAGATTCATTGTTTGCAAAAGCAAGATATGATGCTATACAAGATTACCAATATATGTCGACCGCTCTCTTAAAAGAATATGAATCCTCTCAATCTCTTTCACGATTAGAAATAGTTCTCGACCAAAGCCTCCTCAAGACTAGTTTAAGAATGTTACAGAGATACACTCCTTATTTTAACATCGGATTAGTCCTAGCTTTCTTGAATGCAAAATGGTTTGAAGTCAAGAACTTGCGCGTTATAGTTAGAGGTGCTGAAGCAAAGATTCCACCTGATAGGATTGAGTCTTTACTGATACTTCCAGATTGAACAAAAACTATTCACTGTATTATCCAGAAAAAAGAGCGTTTAACCCTTTTTTTAGTACTAAAGCTTTTTTGTCCATTCCTTTACATCTAGACATTTCTCGGATATATCTCGTGATCCTAAGTTAGGGATTACAGGCGGGAGTTTTCTACGTAGAAACATCCGTATTTTTTGTTCTTTTGAGCGAAGATTGATATGTGCATTTTTGAAAGTATCATTAACTCTTTTTTTTAATTGATAGGTTTTTTGCTTGGAAGTTTCGAATTTAAAACGTCTATCAAATCTAGTTTATAGTTTGTTTTCTCCAAATAAATTTTTATTGATGTTCTCCATTCTAAGTTTTTCCTTAATTGCAAACATCTCTATTCTTTTTTGAATTCTCTCAGATCCATTTTTCGAGGATTTTATCTTTTTCTTTAATTTTTTTGTTTCTCTTCTTAGTTTAATAGACTCTGCAACGTGAGGGTAACTTTCATAAAGCAATTTATACTCAGGTACATCTTCTACAGTCTCTTCAAGACTCAGCTGTATAAGCTTACTGTAGAATAAATAGTAATCATTTCTTTCATTGTTTGATTTATACCAGAATTATGTTGCCTATATTTGGCCAATAATCATGAACGCTATTAATAGACCATATATTGCTAATGCTTCTGATAAAACTACACCTATTACGTTAGAAGAGAACGTCTCTTGACGTTCAAGAGCTGCACTAGCTAGTGAGGATCCGGAATAACTAATTCCTGCACCAGCAGCAGCGGATGTTGCCGCTATTATTACCCCCGCCATAAATGCCATATTTGCAGCTTCAACAGTTTCAATTATAGAAAGCTTAGATATTAACATGAATGCAATAAGCAGTCCATAAATTGCTAATGCTTCTCCTAAAACTACGGTTATAATCAACCTGCTAAGCAACCCAGGTTTTTTGACGCCAACAGCTGCTATTGCGGTACCACAAGTAATGATTGCAAATGCTGCGGAGATGACTGGTATAATTATTGCAAGTCCTACACCTATTAGTGCAATAAGACTATTATCTACCATATTCACTCACTTTTTTATTCAATATTCTTATATGTAAATGGTTTAAAAGGTATTCCCTCACCAGCGTAGAATTTTGAAAACCATTCTATCCAATGAAGACGAAGAGTATGTACAAATACAATTAATCCTTCAATAGTCATGACAAGTATTGTCCCTAGTGCCACTATTGGGATACTGCTAAGAGGGAAATGGCCATGTTCTACTCCACCTAATACCAAAAATAGATCATTCATTACACTATGAACGAGACCTAATGCCATTAATCGACAATAGGACAAAGTATGGCTTAAAGTTTCAGCGAAGACTTCTACACCAAAACCGATTCCTTCCATGAATCCTTTAGCAATTCCTGTAAAGACACTCACAAGAATTAATGGTAACATAACAAGACCTCCAAGCATCGGAATACCCTCAGCGAACCATCTAGAAATGTTGGATATACCTCCCCAATATGCCCACATAAATAGACCACCTAATAGTAGCCATAACCAACATATTCCGACTGGAACAAGTTTAAAGTGGCGTTTTTTTATTTCATTTATAATTCTCAGAATCAGTCCAAAACTTAAATGAACCACACCAACAAACATGGCGAATCTTAACATCTTCATAGGTTCCTGTGTGGGTTCAAAACCACCAAAATAGAAAGGTCCAAATTGTCCCAAAGATATTGGATGAAGAACTCCTGAGGGTCCAAAGAATTCTCCGAATAGGAATCCGAAGAAAATACAGCTGATTCCTAATAGAACAAACATTTCGCTACTAACTAGACCGTATTGTACTATTTGCCCCACTTCGTCAAGTTTAACTTTTCTCTTGAAGAAGGTAAGCATTATGCCAAGTATTATAAAAATTGCTCCTTGCCCAACATCTGCAAACATTATCCCAAAAATTATGGGAAATGTTATTGCCATAAGTGGAATAGGATTAACTTCTAATGAAGAAGGTTTTCCTGCTGAATTAGTCAACTTTTCGAAAGCTGTTAAGTAACTTGGAGCAGGTTTTTGTGTAGTGGGTACTTTTTCTTCAGGAGATGGCTGTTCATCAGCAAAAAGACAATTATCCTCCGTCACTTCCTTGATTTTATCAATTACCTTTTCGATCTGAGAGCTGTTTACATATGCTTCAAAATAAACTGTTTCTGCTGTTTTTACTAATTGAGATTTAGTATTAGCCACCAAATTTTCTCTTTGCACTACATCTCCAGTTTCTAAAAGTTCTTCACGTATTTTTCCAAGTTTTGGTTTTATTTCTGAAATTAGTTTATCTATTTCAACTTTTCCAAGTTTTGGTTTTATTTCTGAAATTAGTTTCTCGATTTCTATTGTTTGTTTCTGCAAATAAGCAGTAACTTTGATGATTGAGACTCCTTTCCTAAACTCTTTCTTGGAGTCGTCAATATGGTTTTCTAACTCTAGAATTTCTTTCTTCAATTGAATTTTTTGTTGACCTACGGTTAAAGTTTTAAACTTATCTATTAGTATTTGATACTCTTTTTGTTTAGTGTTTATCTGTCCCCAGTGTTCTTCTTCTTCAAATAATCTTTTCTCAAGTTCAGAGAGTCTCTCGTTAATATTACTGAGTACTTCTTCTGACTTTTCTTTTGACATTTTTACTCTCGGCGAGGGAGCTTTGTTTATTTTCACTCCCATTTGTTCAATGAGCTTATCAATTTTCAACAAAATTGTTGAAATTCTTGAGTTAAGCTTTGAACATCGATCTATAGCGCTAGATTGTGAACCAAATGGTGCTAGAGTTCCTTCCCAAGAGTCAAGTTTTTCGTTCATATCAATAAGTTGAACTACACTTAATTCAGCTAAGGCACGTAAAACTGCATCTATATTCTCTTCGAGAACAAGAACCTTCAGCTTTCGCATTTTGTTCATCGTGAATCTCACATTTAAAATCTTATGTGGTCGATTGTTGAATAAAAGTATTATTGCCTTCTGTTTCGCTTTTATGATTTAATCTACTTTCTTTTATTTTTTTCATACTGAAAATTATCATGAAATCTTTTTATTCTTAATAAATTGGTAAATATGACTTATTTTTCATGTAAAAAAAGTAGTTTCTTTAAATAGTCGAAATGTTTCTACATCTTTATTAGTGATTAATTTTGATTGAAGCTCTTAAGATGATTCGAGATGCTGAAAAAGAGGCTAGAAAGATAATTGCTGATGCTAAGTTTCAAGCAGATAGAATTAAACAGAAAACAGACGATGAAATATTGGATATTTATAGAGCGACTTATAAAGAAAATCTTGCAGAAGCCACAAACAGATCTGAGAAACTAATAAAAGAAGCTAGGGCGAAGGCTGAACATGAATTGAAGAATATTCCCAATTCGTTTGAGAAGCAGATAGGAAAAATTCAAAGAAAAGCTAAGAAGAACTTTGGTTCGGCAGTAGATTTCATTTTTCATGAAATTACATCCTAGAGGATAGAACAATGGAATTGGAAGTACAAAGAATTATTGATCAAATTTTTCGCGGTACAAGAGAGAATGCTGAATCTATCCTTATTGATGCAAATAATCATGCTTCAATGGAAAAAGAAAAACAAAAAGAACTTGCCTATCAGAAATCTAAAGGTGAAGTCTTCTCCATCTTAAAGAATGGGGAAGCGGAAGCAGAATCTTTTAGAAGAACTCTAATTGCTGATGCAAAGAGAATTATGACTTGGAAGCTGTTATCTGAAAAGGAATGCTTAGTTACTTCTGTCTTAGATGAAGTGAAGACTCGACTTAGAGTTTTTTCAAATTCTGAGAATTATACACCTTTTCTCCAAAAGTTAATCATTGATTCAGGGATCTGCCTTAACGGTGGGGCGTTAGACGTTTTATTAAGCGAGCAAGATACCAATTTATTATTGAACCTTGATATGTTAACGAAAACGATTATCGAAAAAACCGGGAAATGGACAGAACTTACTATATCCAATGAGAAACTTGAATCATCGGGTGGTTGTGTTATAAGAAGACATGATGGCAAAATTGTTATTAACAATACTTTTTCAGTAATTCTCAAGCGACGTGAGAGAGACTTGAGATTCAAAATAGCAAAGATTCTATTTCATTAAAATCTATCTGCAAACGACTCAGGTAGATACACTACTAATGCTTGGATCAAAGTCTACGGAAGAAAACTTTTTGAACAAACTATAAAAACATACATTAATTGAAACCTTAGACCATTACTTTCTTTGTTATTCTCCGTTCATTAAGTCCATCTTTAAACTCATCGAAGCAATCGTCAAAATTAGGGTGCTGTTGTTGGATTTGGTAAATCTGACGTTACGACATTTATCTTTTAAGATGAAGGATTTAGAATTATAACCGCTTATTTTTTTGACAATACTCAAAAGCTAAGACCTGATATATAAAAAAAGAGAAATGATATTTTTTATTTCATTCGTCTTATCTTTCTCGCTGTGAGTTCTGCAGCTAATACGATGGGTGCCCATGTATCTGCCATTGGTGGAGCATAACCTGTATCCGCATTCATTAACTGTCTAACAGACATTTCATTTTGAATTGCGATGGATATCATGTTAGCTCTATGTGCAACTCCTTCTCCGCCAACTATCTGTGCTCCCATTATTCTACCCGTATATGGTTCAGCTACTATTTTTACCCTGACAGTCCTTTTTCCTGGGAAGTATTCTGCACGTGTGGTTCCTACCATAGTTCCTGAAACCGTTTTATATCCTATATTTTGAGCTTGTTTTTCAGTTAAACCAGCAGCTCCAATTTCGAAGTTAAAAATTTTTGTCATTGCAGTACCTATTACTCCTGGAAATGTGCTGTATCCTCCTGCTGCATTTGTTCCTGCAACTTTTCCCTGTCTTACTGCGGAAGTTCCTAATTGCATCAAACACGGTAAACCCGTAATCATATTTTGAGATTCTACACAATCGCCTGCGGCATATACTCCTGATATGGTGGTTTGCATTCTTGGATTGACTTTTATTGCCCTTGTAACGCCTAATTCGCATCCGATCTGTTTTGCTAAGTTAGTATTTGGTCTAACACCTGTAGCCATAATAACAATATCGGCATCTATTACATCTTCACCCACTTTAACACCTGTTACTTTATTTTTTCCAACGATTTCTGTAACTCTCTTACCCATGAGCAATTTTACGCCATAAGCTTCGATTTTCTTTTGTGCGTATTCTGCCATATCGTAATCAAATAAAGTAGGTGTAATTGAAGGGAGAAGTTCAATGATGGTTGTTTGGATCTTATTTTCAATAAATGCGTGTGCTGTTTCAAGTCCTATAAATCCTGCTCCTATTATGGCTGCTGACTTTGCATTTTTCATAGCGTTTTGAATTATTTTTCCATCCTCTAATGTTCTTATTGCAAATACGCCTGGTAAATCATGTCCTTTAATTGGTATAATGAATGGTGTTGCGCCCGTTGTTAGGATAAGGGAATCATAGGTTTCTTTTTCAATTTTTCCATCTTTTTCTTTCAGTTGAACACTTTTTTTATCATGATCAATATTAATCGCTTTGGTTTCTGTTCGAAGATCGAATTTCATCATCTTGTAATGATTAGGTGGAAATATGATGAGATCATTAATATTAGGGATTTCTTTTGCTAAAACATAAGGAATTCCACATCGAGAATATGCGGGATATTTATCGTTTTCGATAAGAATGATTTCTGCTTTTCGGTTGTTTTTTCGAGCTGCATTAGCTGCGTTAATTCCAGAGGCATTTGCTCCAATAATTACAATTTTATCTGACATTAAATTTCTACTCCAAAATTTAATTTGAATACTTTTTTCCTTGTTAATAAATATTTCAGAAGAATTTCTTATTTTAAATATTAAATTTTAATCTCTTAAGATCAGGTTAAAATCTATTTTAATAACTGGAAAAAAATGTTACTTTTCAGATTCTATCCAGATTATAAATGTGCTATGTTGGTTCATTTCATTCCACATCCTCAATTTGCTTTTGGTTTGAAGTAGTTGTTGATGTGGTGTTATAGACCTCATTTAGCATTATTTTATTCATTTCTTACCTATCTCAGCTTTACTTAGAATATTTCTTTTTAATATTCTTCTTTCAGCATATCCAATTCTTTCCACTCCCTATACAAATTAATTAAGCCCTATTCAAGTCCTGATAAACATGCCGTGATCATGAATATTATGCTCTGATCTCTCGATGTTACTTTCTTTTAACCGTTTTCTAAGAAAGTAATAACGAAAATAACCATTCTAATAATAATATCTGCCTAAAAATCAAAGCAATATTCTTCAGTTCATCCCTTTTTTTTTAAGGTTCTGGAAGGGATTCTTATTCGAGATCGGAGATGGTTAAGATTCGTGAATAGTGACTACAATTTCTCATTTTTATCCACTGTATTCAATTCAGCTATTTCTATCCTCGCCCTTTCGCAAAGGTCACAACCACATCTTCCGGGATGGTCTAATCTTTCTTTAAGTTCTATGAATCTATTTTTTATCTCGATTAGTTCTAAATATAGTTCAAGTTTTTCTATTTCTTTTTCTTCAGCTTGAGTTCTTGAAGTCTGAGCTTTTAATTCATCTATTCTTTCTTGGTGGATTGTTCTTCTCAATTTCTTTATTGGTGATTGGAGCATTTTAGTTCTCTCAAGGGTTTATTGATAACATGAAGCGATTAAGGACCGAAACAAATCCTATTAAGAATATTTACATCAACGAATACTACGATTTTTGATAACCATCTATTCATGGATTGATTATTCTATCTATTGAAATGAATTAGTTTTCAGTTATAACACGATAAATAGTATAATATTTTACACCGATATAAATTTTTACATTGTTAGTAAGCTTTATATCTATAGAAATTAAATTTTTACTGAAAATTAATTATGGTTGTTTTAATTGCAAAAATCCATTCACTTGGTGAAAAATTCGAAAGAAATCCTACTACTAGCTAAATTCAAACACAGAGAAATCCTTCAATTGTTATCAGAGCATCCAATGACGGAGACGGAGTTATCCCAAATACTCGGACTAACGAAATCTGCTATCGGGTATCATTTAAAACAGTTAATGCAAGCCAACCTTATCTATATAAAGAAATTTGAGATTGAACATCATGGAATTCAACAAAAATTCTACAGTCCAATAGCGACTTTTATAATAGCGATTCATGATCGAACACCAGACAATATCAAGCAGTACTTTATCCAGGTACAAATAGAACATGTAATTGGCATACTTGCTGCCTTACAATGTGAAAATTCTTTCTTCTTCGATATTCATTCAGAAACCATTGAGAAGCTTGCATTAATGTTGTGGAAACAACTCGAACAAACATGTAAGAAATATGAAGGTAGTGATGTCATTGATACTGCTGAAAGCCTAAAACTAACTATTTATACTGATGCTCTTAACAAACTAAAAACATCGCCTGAATGGAAAGCTCTATTACCGCTAAGTTAAGTTAGTCCGAACTATTGATCTATAGCGACTTGATAGTGGGTCTGTATAATTAAAACTACAAAAAAGATAAGTTTTCAATAACGAACAACACAAACAAGTTAAGTTTACAATATCATGTAATAAAATGGTGTATATGGGAAAAATAATTATCTTTTCGACTCGATATATATCATTAAAAAATATCGCGAGAATGGTGGCTGTAATTTAATCCCAAACCTAAACAGGTTAGTGATACAATGTTACATGTAAATAATCTAAAAAAGAAAAAAAAGAGTTTTGATCCTGAGAAAATATTTTAGAACTTCGTTGAAACTAGCTTTTAATTACTTCTTTAAGCCAATCTACCGCTGCTTCAAAATCCATAATATTACTGAGCTCTGCATCTAAGTTTGATGGAGTAATGAGAATTAACCAACCTTCATTATATGGATCTTTGTTTATCGGTTCTGGGTTATCTAACAGTTTCTCATTAACCTCTTTAACTGTTCCGCTGACAGGGGCAATAAGGTCCACTACAGCTTTCACGGATTCGACTGTTCCGTAAGGTTCATTTTGTGTAATTGTGTCTCCTACTGCGGGTAACTCAATAAAGACGATTTCTTTAAGTGATTTCTGTCCATAATCTGTTGTACCTATCCTCAGGAGATTATCTTCTTTCTTAGCCCAAAAATGATCTTTTTGATAATATAATCCTTCACGGATTTCATATTCATCTATTTGTACCAATTATATCGCCTCAAATTATACTATATTTACATATTTTCTTATACTTATATGTATTATTACTAGAAACTATAATTTTTTTTTAAATTTGTGATAGACAAATAAAATTTAAAAATTTCAACATTGTTCATATTATCTTTATTTAATAAATGCTGGTTTATGCTTCCATTAAGGACTCAAGAAGTTTGACTGGTTTTACCCGTAACTCTTTGAAGCCGAGTTCTTCATGAGGAATACCCATTGCTAATCCTAAAAGTTGAGGATAATGCAGTATTGGTAGATCATAAATTTCTGAAAACTTTCTTTCAGCTCGACGTTGATTTCCATCGAGTACTTGGTGACATGAAGGACAAATTGTTACCATCGCATCTGCACCTGCCTTCTTTGCGTTTCTATACTTTTCTCTTGCCAAAAATAGAGGTATTTGAGGCTCAATCGCCCCTTCAACAAAGCCACAACATTGAAACTCATCTACATACCTCACGGATTTGGCTCCAGTTAGTTTTATTAAATCGCCAAGTAATGAAGGGTTTTCCGGATTTTTAATATCCATGAATTCAGAAGGTCTAAAGATGTGACATCCAATATACCCTGCGATGTTTAAAGTGTGTAATGGCTTAATAATAAACTTCTTCAAAGTGTCAACATCGATATCTGCAAGTATTTGGGCAAAATGTTTAACTTTGATCTTTCCCTGAAACTCCATACCTATACTGCTCAATTGATGATTAACCTTTTTTCTAAGCTCTCGATCTGCTTTCAACTTTTTATTCACTTTCATAAGAACTCCGGTACACCCATTGCACAAAGTCATTATATCCAGCCCCATCTTTTCCGCTAAACAAAGATTTCTAGCAGTAAGCAGAGTCATCATCTCATGATTTACTGGATCTATAGGTAAACCACAGCAATTCGCATCTTCCATATCGTAAATTTCAATCCCCAGATCTTTAGCTACTCTTCGTGCTGAAATCTCATAATTCATTTCTCTGAATGGTATAAGGCATCCAAGATACAGAGCATATTTCATGTTGTCCATTTTTTTCACCTTTTACTCAATTAATTCCGAAATTTTTACGATTTCTGCTAGTTTCTTTAAATCAGCAAGTTTTGTCTGTGGAGGTGGCGGAAGACCTAGAGCCTCTCTTTTTTTTATGCGAGATGATGGTATCGAATACACAAAACCAGTCTTTACAATGTTTTTCATGAATTCTTTAGAGAATTCGGGGATGTGTCCATCCTCAACATCAAGATTTTTTAATAAACGCATAATGTCAGCAACTTTTACTCCCTGTGGGCAATGTTCTGTACAGGCGTAACAATTAACACAAAGCCATACAGCATCACTTTGTGCAACATTTCTTATTCCAAGTTTCGCGAGGTGTATTATCTTATTCGGTCTGAAAACATCTGTAAAACGAGCAACAGGGCAAGTAGCTGTACATGTTCCACATTGATAACAAAACTTGAAAGTTTCTCCTCCTAAGGCCTTTAGTACTTTGTATTTAAACTTTGGATCCACACGATAATACATCTCTTTGACGGTTCTTTGAATTTCCAAATAATTCATTCTCCTTTAGGTTTTTTGTAATAATCCCTTTCGTGCTAACATTCTCTCTATAATTGTTCTAAGTTTCGCATTTTCAGTTTTAATTTTTTCAAGACCTAAATCGTCCATTTGTCTTGACATTTCTTTCATAGTATTTGCAAAGATTAAGCCTTCAGCTGCTGAAATATATGCTATACGTAATCTTTCTTGGCTCATACCAAGCTTTGTTAACATACCCTGAAGAGTTTCCATTCTCTTCTTCATCTTGAAGTTTCCAGATATATAATGGCAGTCATTAGGTAAGTGACATGCACCAACAAGTACCATTCCTGCACCTAATCTTAGTGCTTCTAATACAAAGTCTCGATCTACACGTCCAGAACACATCACGCGAATAACCCGAATATCTGTCGGATACTCAAAACGGCTTGTACCGGCTAAGTCAGCGCCAGCATAGCAACACCAATTACAGAGGAATCCGAGAATCTTATTCTCAGGATTTTCTTCTAAAGCTGCTCTTATCTGTGCAAATATCTGTTCATCTGTGAAGTGCATCTGAGTTATTGCATCAGTCGGACATTCAGCAACACATGTACCGCACCCATGACACATAGCTGGATTAACCACTGCTGGTTCTCCTTTAGGTGCAGCGATTGCAGAGTAGGGACATGCTTGTACACATATTCCACATTTCGTTTTTGTGTTTCTACACTTTTCAGGATCTATAATAGCTACGATGGGTTCAATCTCAACCTGATCCTTAGACAGTATTGTTGCAGCTCTTCCAGCAGAACCACTTCCCTGTGAAACGCTGTAAGGAATATCTTTTAAGCCTTGACATGCACCTGCAAGAAAGATTCCATCCACTGGTGTATCGATCGGTTTAAGTTTTGGATGGCTTTCCATAAAGAATCCATCTGTACCTCGCGTTATATGGAGTATACTCGCTAATTCTGCTGTGTCAGCGTTTGGTATTCCAGCTGTGCTGAGTATGATCATTTCAGCTTCGATTTCGATTGGTTCACCGAGAATTGTATCTTCTGATCTTATGATTAAGTTATTATTATTTTCATTTTCTAAAATTTCTGATGGTCTTCCACGAATAAATGTTATTCCTAAGCCTCTTGCACGTCTATAGAATTCTTCAAAGCCTTTGAAAGGAGTTCTCATATCCATATATAGTATGTAAATCTCCGTTTCTGGTTCATGTTCCTTTATGAGTATGGCTTCTTTGATCGAATACATGCAACAGAAACCCGTACAGTACTCAAATTTGTTAATATCTCTTGAACCAACGCATTGTATGAACGCAATGGTACGCGGTATTTTACCATCTGAAGCTCTAATAACATGTCCCCCTGTTGGACCCGCGGCGTTAACTAACCTTTCTGCTTCTAAGGCTGTAATAACGTTTGCGTATTTTCCATAACCATACCTTGGATCATCAAAGGGATAATAGATGTCGAAACCTGTAGCGACTGTTATCGTTCCAACTTCTAACTCTACTTCTTCAGGTTTCTGTTCAAAGTTTATAGCGTTTCGAGCCCCACACACGTCTACACATTTATAACATTCAATACAATGATCCTTATTTAAGGTATATATTAACGGTACAACTTGAGGGAAAGGTACTGATATCGCTCTTCTGGTTCCTAATCGCATTTCCCATTTATTCGGATATTCTACTGGACATGCATCTGCACATTCTCCACATCCTGTACAGTTTTCAGCAATCACGTACCGAGGATTCTTACGTATTCTCACTTTGAAGTTACCAATAAAACCATCAACTTTTAAGACATTTGCAAATGAAAGAATTTCAATGTTTGAATTACGAGAAACCTCAACCATTTTTGGGCCTTCAATGCAAATAGAACAGTCAAGCGTTGGGAAGGTCTTATCTAATTGGGCCATATGACCTCCAATACTTTCATCTTTTTCAACCAAATAGACCTTAAAACCCATATTTGCTAAGTCAAGAGCTGCATTTATACCTGCTATTCCTCCTCCGATCACCAAAGCTTTGTTTGTTACAGGTACCTTAAATCTGGTTAAAGATTTCAGCAGTCTAACTTTAGCTACTGCCATCTTTATGATCTCTTTTCCTTTTTCTGTTGCGTTTTCTGGTTGACTGGAGTGAGCCCATGAGCACATCTCTCTTATATTTGCCATTTCAAAAAGGAATGGGTTCATTCCGGCATCTTCAACAGTCTTTCTAAATGTAGGTTCATGCATTCTTGGTGAACATGCAGCCACTACAACGCGGTTTAGATTATGTTCACTTATTCCAGCTCTTATCTCCCTTTGCCCTGGGTCTGCACATGTATATCGATTCTCTTTTACATATACTACATCCGGTAGAGCTTTAGAGAAATTCATAAGTTTCGTTATGTCTAAAACACCGGCAATGTTTAAACCACAATGACATATGAAGACACCTATTCTCAATTTCTCTGATGTGGATTCAACTTCAGTCATTATTTATTCACCCTTAGTTAATTTTAAATTTTTAATAGCGTTCCGTGCTTTTATTGTCCGTTTATTTCTAAGTTCCTTTTTTAAACCAACTGTTGAAGTTAACTCTTCAAGAGCTTTATTCCAAGCACCTGATTGTATAGGTGTATGGCGAATAGATGTTCTGTTTAAATCCAATGCCTCAAGATTCGGACACACATTCACACATGCACCACAATAGATACAGAATTTATCTTTTACATCTACTTTTCCATCTTTATCGAGAGATAATGCATCAACTGGACATACATCATAACAGTTTTGACATTTTTCAGGGCATAGTTTTTGATCTATCTCTAGTGAACCTTCAAAAAACTTTGTAACTCGTATAACTCCAGCGGGGCACTCTGCTTCACATATTACACATGCTGCGCATAGGTTTTTCTTTATATCTACTATTGTTCTTTGGGAGGTTTCGGGCAACTTCTTCTTTCTCTCTTCCATCTCTTTATCTGTTAGGTCTTGAAAACGAACAGTAATTACATCCAAAGGACATTTCTCTTCACAAATTATACATTCTGGTTCACAGCGTTCATCATCTATTTTAATATCTCTGTTTAGTAGAGGAAATGCTTCCTTCTCAAATACCGGAAACTTCTCCTCACCATCAACCATTATCTTTATTGCACCAAAAGGACAGATAATTGCACATTCACCATGATAATCACACTTTTCTACATCTACTTTAATTATTGATGCATTAGCTTTTCCGTCAGGATTCTTAGGCACTGACTTGAGTGTTATCGCTTTTCGAGGACAAACTAGTTGACAAAGAACACATCCTTTACAAATCTTTTTATCAACTATTAAATCGAATCTCTTCGCGTATAAGACTCTACTTATGGTTAATTTATTATCATCTTCCTCTGTAACCAACTTCATAGGCATTTTTATTCTTCTCCTAGATACTATTACTGAAAAAAATGAACTCTCACTTTTTTAGATAGACTATTAAACGAACTTTATATAATTTTCCCAATTAACTAAATATTTTGTAGTCAAGATTCATCATACTATGTTAAATAACGCTGTATTAAGTTAAAATAACAATTTTTTAACTACTAACAATTATTTATTTTCCTTAAAAGTAGATTCGGACCTTAATATACACTAACTATTCAAGAATAAAATATTCTTTCAATAAATTAATCTGGAACCGAAAATTTCTGGAGATCTTTAATATGTACATTTTTTTACATATTTAAATTAGAGATAATAATATATATGAACAATGTAGGTAAATACGAAAGTTTAAAATAATAAAGGAAGGAACAATTTTTGTATGCGTATACTGGAAAAATTTTAAATGTGGATTTAACCTCAGGTAAATCAAAAATAAGTACGTTTGACGAAGCTTTTGCTAAGAAGTACATTGGTGGAACTGGTTTCGGGATAAAGACTCTGCTTGACAATCAAAAACCTGGAATAGACGCCTTTGATCCTGATAACCCTTTAATCTTCGTTTTAGGAGCCTTTAACAGTACCATGGTTCCTTGTACAACATCAAAATTTGGTGTTTTCGCTAAATCTCCAGCAAGTCAACTCTTAGGCGAATCCTATTCTACTGGTAGATGGGGTGCTGAGTTGAGACAAGCAGGATACGATATTGTCATTATTACCGGTAAAGCTTCTAAACCTACATACTTATGGATTGATGATGAATCAGTTCAACTCATGAATGCTTCACATCTCTGGGGTAAAACTACTTGGGATACAGAAGATATCATTAGAGAAGATCTGGGCGATCAACTGGTTAGAGTTATAGCTATAGGACAGGGCGGTGAGAATCTTTCTAAGGTTGCTTGTTTAATAAATGATCGCTTTCGAGCAGCTGGACGAACGGGTTTAGGTGCGGTTGCGGGTTCAAAAAACTTGAAAGCTGTCGCTGTTAGAGGAACTAAGGATGTTTCTGTTGCAAAACCAGAAGAGCTTCAGGACGTCTGCTTAGATTTATACGAACGTGCAAAAGGACCGGCTACTAGTAAGTATAGAGGCTTGGGAACTGTAGCAAATGTTCTTACAATGAATGCACAGGGTGCATTACCGACAAGAAACTATCAAAGTGCAACTTTTGAGGGCGCTGAAACAATAAGTGGTGAATACTTAAATGAACATTTTGTGACTAAGATAATGGGATGTTCTGGTTGTCCTTGTCGTTGTGAACATATTGCTGAAGTACGTGAAGGCCCATTTAAGGGAGCTATTGCTCGTGTAGAATACGAACCTACAATGGCTTTCGGATCATATTGTGGTGTTGATAGATTAGAGCCTGTGATAAAAGCAATTGAATTATGTAATCTTTATGGAGTAGATGCAATAGGAACTGGAATAATAATCGGTTTTGGAATGGAATGCTACGAAAAAGGATTGATCACAAAGAAGGATACGGGTGGACTAGTCCTTGAGTTTGGAAATGGAGAAGCCATGGTTGAGATGGTTAAAAAAATAGCCCTAAGGGAAGATATTGGCGCCATTTTAGCTGATGGTGTAAAGTCTGCTTCTGAAAAGATTGGGAAAGGTTCTGATCACTTTGCGATGCATATTAAAGGCGTTGAGGTAACAGGCTACGAAATCAGGGGACTTAAAACATGTGCACTGGGCTATGCTGTCTCTAGAAGAGGAGCTGACCATCAAAGACATGGTAGCTATGGGTGGGATCTTGGTGGAAAAGTTGATCGATTTACTGTTGATAAAAATCGCGGAAAGCTTGTTATGGGCGATGAAGATACCTATTGTATCTTTGATTCGCTTATTCTATGCAAGTTTACGCGCAAGATTTGGGACTTTGACTTGAAAGCAAAAGTTTACTCTTTAGTCACAGGAATACCAATGACGGGAGATGAGCTGCACAAGATCGGTGAGAGAATTAGCAACTTAGCTAGACTATATAATATTAGAGAAGGTTTAACTAGAAAAGATGATAACCTCCCTCCAAGAATAATGAAAGATCCAATTCCAAGTGGTATTTCTAAGGGAAGTTTTGTGAGCCAAGAAGATTTGGACATTCTTTTGGACGGTTACTATGATGCTCGAGGTTGGACAAAAGAAGGAGTACCGACAAAAGCAAAGATAACTGAGTTAGGTCTAGAAGAATATATCGATATTATAGGAAAAAAGGATTAGAGTTGATATAAATGGTGAAACATCAATTTGTAACTGTTGATCCTGACAAATGCGTTGGGTGTAGAATATGCGAATATGTGTGTTCTTTACATAAAGATAAAGTGTTTAACCCAACACGATCCAGAATTCGGGTGATACGAGTTTATCCAACAACTAATGCATCACTGACTTGTAGATTATGTGAAGATGCTCCATGTGTAATCGCCTGCCCTCGTAAAGCACTTACTCAATCAGAAGAAAATGGCGTAATACTGATTGATGATGATCTATGTAATGGCTGTGGATGGTGTATTGAAGCTTGCGACTTTGGCGCAATATGTTTAGATCCTGATAAGAAAGTCGTTAGAATATGTGACCTCTGCTCTGATCGCGAAAATGGACCTATATGTGTGGAATGGTGCCCAGACGAAGCATTGGAATTGACAACAAAAGATATTCTATCACAGAAAGCGCGTATCGATGCAATTCAGAGACTTATCAAAGCAGCTGAGGCTAGTAAATAGTTACTACGCCAATTTACCCTTTTTTCTAATTTTTTTTCCAATTTCTTTAATGAATTTTTGAACATTCATTTTCATACCGTGAACTAGAATATATTCGTCCTTTTGGGTTTTACTAGATAGATTAAATTTATCCAATAATACCTCTAGCTCTTGATCATCTATGATGTCCAATGTTTTTATTCGAATCCAGTGCTCATTTTTCGGCACTCCCGATATGTATCTTGACGGAAGCGTCGTTTTTTTGCTTAATCCTATCTTTCTAGATTCATAGATTTTCTTCAACCATTTATCAGCATACTCTTTACCTAAATCAGCCTCTGCTAAAAAAAGTAAATTCGATTCTATTTTCTCTAAATTAAATTCTATATCTGTCGCTATATTAAGCGTTGTTTCGTCAACTTTATGTATATTAATCAGGGTTTTCACAGATTTTAACTCGTCCACAAGTTCACGTGGAATTGTAGTTCTATTCTTTGATAATTCATTATACAACTCTTCTAAAACTTTCCATAATATTATATAATCCATTTAATCTTCCCTCAAAACGTATTAATAAAATATGTAAAAGATTAGTTTTTCGTTAGAGAAAACCATGAGATTCTACATTTTTTATATAATCTGGTTTTTTTTTGTATATCCCTCAGTTTTATTCGCCGAACTTTTTCGATTTTCCTGCATAATCCATTAATATTGGCAATAAATTAATTCCTCTGATTCTGCCTAATCCGCCTTGAGCACAATCGATTTCGGAATACCTTTGGACGGAGTCAACTCTTACCGGTTTCCCTCGTATTGATACTGGCACTGAATCCCCCGTGTGTTCTCCTGATTCGGTAGATGTTGTATGATCTGCAGTCATTGCAATGATGACTTTATCCGGATCAGTATTTTGAAGGATATATTTGGCAAGTTTGTCAACTTTCTCTATCATCTTAATTTTTTTCATGACATCTCTGTCGTGACTTGCATTATCTGTTGCTTTTACGTGAATAAGGATAAAATCATATCTTGGAAGGTTTTCTACAGCTGCTTTTGCTTTAACTACTGTATTTGTTTCATAATCTCCTGTTGCTCCTTGAACATTTATTAAATCCATCCCAACAGAGTTACAGACTCCTTTGTAGAGAGCTCCAACTGCAATTGCTAACGCTTTTATTCCATAGATTTCTGTGATAGGCCTAATTTTCGGGATAATACCTGCTCCTCTCATAAGAATAGCATTACCTGGTAAGAGACCTTTAATTCTTCGTTTCATGTTTATTGGATCTACATCTAGTTTCTTATGGATCTCTCTTGTTAAGAGATTAACGATATGTGTGGTTCTTATGGCTTCAGAAGAACCATCTAAAGGTTGAGCTTCATTTATTTGATGATTAATTTTATGAGGATCAGTATCTGAGATCATTCTTGTGAGATGAGGTCCCTTTAAAACAATTGCACATCTGTGTTCAACAGTATGTTTTATTACAACTTGGATATCAGGGAAAAAGTTTAATTTAATACCATTAACAGCCCTGACTAATTCTTTCGCATCATCCTTAATTCTTCCAGCTCTTCTATCCAAAACTGTAAATTTATTATTAATTGTAGCGATATTTCCCCTGAAGCAAATATCATTTATTTTTACTTCAAGTCCAGCACCTAAAGCTTCGAAAGCCCCCCGTCCTTCATATATTTGATATGGATCATAACCTAAAATCGCAAGATGCGCAGTATCACTCCCTGGAGTAATCCCTGGAGCAATGGGATCCATTATTCCGTTCACTCCAGTTCTCGCTATCTCATCCATTGCAGGTGTATTAGCTATTTGAAGAGGAGTTTTTTTCCCCAATTCTTTTATTGGTTGATCAGCTAAACCATCACTGATGATTAAAATGACTTTCATATGATATTTTATCCTCCAACATAGAACATTAAATCAACCGCTATCTCTGTTATAAAGAATATGATGTTAAATACTACTTTATTCCGTTATTAGATTTCACCTTAAGAATTCTTTTCTATAATCAATACATGAAAAAAAAGACTTGACTGAATCTCTCTTCACTAAATTTTCTCAATATAGCCGGAAAATATCTCAATATTTCCTTTCTTTATGATTTATTGATAAGTTTACTTAATGATTGAATCTATTAGAGATAGAATTTATTTTTTACTTCGAATAAGTTCATCTAGTTTTCATCATTCAATCTCTTAATTATAGATATACTTTAAGAGTATCTTCTTACACTTGCGATAAAACATAATTACTGATGTTCATTTAAGGTGAAAATATTGGAATTAGATTTTGGTACTATTATGGAATTCATCGTTCTTGGAGCAATCGCAATTGAATTGTTTGCCCTGTATAATCACTCTAAAATTGATAATCGAATCGACGAGCATATTCTAGATACTGAGCGCAAATTAGATAAGTATGATGTCCTGGTAGAGGTTTTGAATACCAATATGGGTAAATTGGATGATCACTTGATCCGAATGAGTGAGTATATGAACAATCTTGACAAACATATGAACAATCTTGGTGAACATATGATCCGATATGATGCACATATGACCCAATATTCCGCGCATATGAATAATCTTGATGAACATATGCGCCGATATGATGCACATATGACCAAATATTCCGAACATATGAATAATCTTGATGAACATATGCGCCGATATGATAAACGGCTTGATGAGCACATGACCCGGCTTGACGATCTCATTTGGAAATCTTATCTTCCGAGACCTGAAAACATAAACATCAACCAAAAACCAAAGATAAACAAAAAATCCAGAAGTAAATCCTGAAATCTTAAATTTTTTTCGGATTTTTTGGATTGTTTCAGTAAGTTAGACTTATCCCTTTTCAGTGTCAGAACTAGCTTTTTTCGCTATTATTTGGATAATAGACTTATTATTCAGAATCTACAATATGATCAACTTTTTTTACCGAATATTATTTAACATATATCTATACAATTAAGTTACATGTGTTTATTTATCGTATATTTGGGAGGATGATGTTTTGAAAGGAGGAGAAGTTATAGCTAAAATATTAAAGATGGAAGGAACAGAATTCGTTGCACATTATCCAATAGTTCCCATTACACAGGAACTGTTAGATGAGGGGATTAGAGTAATAACTACGCGACATGAACGAACAGCCATTGCGATGGCAGATGCCTATACCCGTTTTTCTATGGGGCATAAGACTGGGGTTGCTATGTGCCAGAATGGGTGGGGTGCCTATAATACAATTGGAGGTTTAGGGCAAGCATTCTATGACCTCTCTCCCATGCTAATGATGCCTACTGGATATCAAATGAATCAACTAGGCAAAAGAGTTTGGGATTCAACCCAGAATTTAACTTGTATTACTAAGTGGGCAGCCCGTCTTAACAATGTAACGAATATAGTTGAGCTCATGAGAATAGCTTATACTAGATTAAGAACGGGAAGACCAGCGCCAGTTCTTCTTGAGATGATGGTTGATGCATTACGCGGTGAAATTACAGACGCAAATTTCAGTTATAAGCCTGTTAAAGGTTGGAAATTCCAAGCGGACCCTCGAGACGTTGAAGTTGCTGTTCGTGCACTTCTAAAAGCCAAGAACTCTGTACTTTACGTGGGTGATGGGGTTCTTCAGGCAGATGCAACCGAAAAACTTCGAGAATTCGTTGAACTCGTCCAAGTACCAGTTATTACAAGTATTAAAGGTAAGAGCGCGTTTCCAGAGAATCATCCCCTGTCTGTTGGGATGCGTGGTAGGGCTCTCTGGCTATGCATGAGTAGAGCTGATCTTGTATTCGGGATTGGAACGAGTATGTCAGGTGCCTTCGGACCACCCGTACCGCCTGGAAAGACCATAATCTTAAACAATATAGGTGAATACGACGTAAACTTGTTCCATAGAGTAAACCATGCCGTTATAGGTGACGCTAAACTGGTTCTAAGTCAACTCATTGAAGAGGTAAAGCGACAGACTGGTGGGAATGGACGTAGAAGAAATGATGTACTTGAAACAGAAATTGCAAAGGAAAAGGCTCTACAATTGAAGGAATGGCTACCTAAACTCACCTCAAATGAGAAACCCATCAATCCATACAGGGTTGTTTGGGACATGATGCACACATTTGATATAAATAACACGGTCTTAACTCACGAAGCAGGTGGTCCACGTGAACAAGCTACAGCTATTTGGGAATCTATCGTTCCAAGAAGTTACTTGGGATGGGGATATAACACTAATCTAGGATTCTCATGGGGTGCAGCAATGGCTGCGAAACTCATGTGGCCTAAAAAACTATGTGTAAATTGGGTTGGAGATGCAGCAATGGGACACAATATGTCTGATATGGAGACTGCATCAAGAGAAAATCTTCCGATATTAACGGTTGTTAGTAACAATTCTGGTTACGCAGTCTATGGTCCAAGGGAAAAATCTTGGATTCCAAAAACCCTTCAAGTTGTATTACCAAGTTCCCGTATTAACTACGCTGCTGTTGCTGAAGGTTTAGGGTGGTATGGTGAAAGAGTAGAAGAACCTGACGAAATTATACCTGCCCTAAAGAGAGGGATCAAAGAAGTCAATGCAGGTAGACCTGCAATGATTGAAGTGATAACAAGCTTCGAGACTGGCAGAATCAGCACACGTGTTCCCGCTGGATACCAACCTGGAAAACCTATATAAAAAAATGAAAAAGGAGATTGATTTGAAAATTCTTATAGCATCCGAACGAAGTAGGCAGCTTGATGTCTCTGAATGGGAAAGATTAGCTAATGTTGAATACGTCGCTACTCAGGATGAGGCTGGATTAATCAAACAAATTGTAGATGCTGAAGTCTTAATCCCTGGATGGAAAATACCCATCACAGCTAAGATCATCGATGCTGGAAAAAAACTAAAGATGATTCAAGTTTTTTCGGTGGGGTATGACAAGATAGACCACAAAGCAGCTACAGAGAACGGTGTAATGGTCTGCAACACGGGTGGGTCTAATGCAGAGTCTGTAGCTGAGTTGACTTGGGGTCTCATACTTGGCTTATTTAGGCGAATTCCTGGTGGAGATAGATTGATGCGAACTGGAAAATGGGGACGCTTCAAAGTAGATCAACAAAAATTAATTTGGGGTAAAACTCTAGGCATAGTGGGCTTTGGAGCTATTGGGAGTTTAATAGGTAAGATAGGACGTTTAGCTTTCAACATGAACATACTCGCCTATGACCCTTACGTAATCCCTGAAACTGTTGAAGTCTTTGGCGGTAAACTTGTATCTCTCGAAACTGTACTGAAGGAGTCTGATGTAATCTCAATTCATGTTCCACTCTCAAACGCAACTAGACACATGATCAGTATGAGAGAGCTACAGATGATGAAATCAACTGCCATAATTGTAAACACGGCAAGAGGTGCAGTTATAGATGAAGATGCGTTGATAAAATGTTTACAAGAAGAAGTTATTGCTGGAGCAGCCCTCGACGTCTTCGAAATTGAACCTCTACCCGAGGATAGTCCTCTGCGAAATATGGATAATGTAATCATGGTTTCTCACATAGGCACATGTCCAGAAATATTTATCAAAATGAGAAAAGCTGGGGTAGAAAACGTTACAAGATTCCTTCGAGGAGCTAAACCAATGAGAATCGTGAATCCATCATACATGATCAATAGCAACTCTTAATCATAACACATGACTATGAAATGTTACCTATCAACCCCATATCACCCGTCGGTGACATACTTTATTGAATCTTAATGTACAACAAAATATCTCAGTGTTTGACTAGCAAGAGACCTGTTTAGGCTATCAACAGACTAAACTATTATTCAAATTACCATTAGAGTGCTATTATAGAGACTTTTATTATTCATTAATCAACGAAGAAGGGAAAACTTATGAATTATTGGAAATGCACTTCTCTAAGAATCGTTCTATTAGTTACCTATAAACCTCGTTAACCCTTTTTTTTTTATATCATTAGTCTACTCAAGGAATTTGGAATATGAAGAGATATTCTGATCTTACCTGTGTATACTAATATTTTAAGATAAAAGAGAATAATTATACTAAAACATAATTAACAAATTACTATATTGCTAAAAGGATAAATGGTGAAAGTTTAATTTTTTTTTATTCAATATCAAAAATTTTTCCTGGGTTTAAAATATTGTTTGGATCAAAGAGTCTCTTAATTCCTTTCATGAGCATCATTTCTTCTTTTCCTACGCCTATCGAAAAGAAATTTTTCTTTGCTGAACCTATCCCATGCTCACCTGAGATTGTTCCTCCGAATGTTACAGCCGTTTCATAAACTTGTTTCATAGTCCTTGGCAATCTTTTTTTCCATTCTTCATCGCTAAGTTTGTCTTTCATAAGATGGAGATGTACGTTACCATCTCCTGCGTGACCGAAACCCATAATTCTAATTCCACATTTTTCGGCGATTCTCTTTACTTCGTTCATGTAATCTGCGACAGTACTTGGTGGAACCACTGTATCCACTATCTCTACAGTCTTATTTTGTACTAGAGCTTCGTAGAAACGTCCTCTCAAATCCCAAATTTTATCTTGTGCTTCCTTCGTATCGGCTATAAAAACATCTATTGCGTTATTTTCCATACAGATCTCTGCTACTGCCTCACCCACTTCCAATAATGCATCTTCCTTTTCACCATTTATCCTCAAGATGAGATAAGCTTCTGCTTCGTGGTGAGGCATAGTTTTACTTAAATGTTCTTCAGCGAGTAAAAGTGGTTCTCGCTCCAAAAATTCTATCGCTGTAGGTGTGATCTTTTTTCGAATAATTTCAGGTACGGTATTTATAGCATCATGAAGATTAGGGAAGGGTACATATAATGTAATAAAGAGTTTTGGAAGCTTGATCAATTTTAATATGACTTTTGTTACAGCGGCGAGAGTTCCTTCGGAACCTATTATGAGGTGTATGATCTCATAACCTGTTGATCGTTTAATCGTTTTACCTCCTAGCTTTAAGATTTTCCCTGAGGGGAGAACAACCTCCAAACCTAGCACGTAACCTCTTGTATTCCCATATTTAACTCCATTCATACCTCCAGCATTAGTGTTGACATTTCCTCCAATAGCTGAACTTTTCTCTCCTGGATCAGCAGGGTAGAATAATTCTTTTTTCTCAAGTTCCTCTCTTAAATTTAGGAGGACAACTCCAGATTCAACCACAGCCATCAAGTTCCCTTCGTCAATCTCCAGTATTTTATTCATGTCTTCAAAACTCATTAAAATGCCTCCAAATAGAGGTACAGCACCACAAGAGAGGCCGGTTCCTTGACCTCTAAAGGTAACAGGTATTCTCTTTTCGTTTGCTAAAGAAAGAGTTTTGGAGACTTGTTCTGTGTTTTGAGGCTTGACAACTACTTCGGGGAAAGATTCAAAGTTTGATGCTGATTCATCATGTGAATATTTTGCCATTGTATCCATATCTGTTAAAACATTCCTTGTTCCCACTATCTTCTCAAGTTGAGTCACTATTTCTTCTGTTACTTTGATATATTTCGTCATTTGGTAAACATCTTTTTTCATTTTTTTACAAACTTAATAATCTCGGGGATAATCTCAAAAAGATCTCCTACTATACCATAATCCGCGACTTTGAAGATAGGCGCTGAAGAATCTGAGTTTATGGCTACTATTACGTCTGAAGTCTGCATTCCTGCTAAATGCTGTACCGCACCCGAGATACCGCAAGCTATGTAAAGTTTAGGTTTAACCGTTTTTCCACTTAAACCCACTTGATGTTTGTAGGGTATCCAACCTTCATCCACTACAAGTCTACTTGCTCCAACAGTTCCACCTAGCGCATCCGCAAGCTCTTTAAGAAGCTTGAAACCTTCAGGATTACCTACCCCCTTTCCGCCTGAAACGATTATTTTAGCCTCAGTTATGTTTTTTTCTTCTTTTGCCATGAATATTTTTCTTAATGATGTTCTATCGATGAGTTCTCTTTCAACTTTCCTGACTATGATTTCTCCTGAAAAACCTGGGATTTTCTTTGCTCTATTCATTATTTTATATCGTACCGTAGCCATCTGTGGCCTATTGTTAGGTGTAATGATAGTTGCCATAACATTTCCGCCAAAAGTAGGCCTTGTTTGGAGAAGATTACCTTCCGAATCTATATCTAACCCTGTACAGTCTGCTGTCAATCCAGTTCTCAATTTTGTAGCTATTCTAGGTGCTATTGAGCGTCCTATCGATGTAGCACCTATTAAGAATATACTGGGCTTTATTTCTTTTACAAGTTCAGTGATAATATCGACATATGGATCATCCCTGAACTTAGTGAGGCTTGAACAATCATAGAAGTAGACTTTATTTACTCCGTAAGTAACTATTTCCTTCACTTTAGCCTTCATTTTACTACCTAAGATGACGCATTCAAGTTTCTCTTCAAGTTTATCTGCTAACTCTTTACCCTTTCCAAGTAATTCATACACAACTTCAGAGATTTTACCCTCTTGTTCACCGAATACAAGAACACCACTATATTCGGAGAGATCTCTTTTTCTTTCTTTCACTTCAAGCATTATCGCTTCTACAGGACAGGTTTGTACACAAGCTCCACAAAGGTTACAATTTTCACCTATCATGATATGTTTATCAACTAAGGAAATGCAGCCAATAGGACAGACGTTGATACATAAACCACATTTAGTACATGTATCCCTAATAATTTTTATTTTCGCCAACTACAAGATCTCCTTAAAGTATTTTTCTATCCTTCAATTTGTTGATGAGCTGCTCAACTTGTCTTTTTGGGGTTCCATGAATCATCTCTCCACCTGAACGAGGTTGAGGGTGAAAAACTTTTAACACTCTAGTTGGTGAATTTTCTAACCCAAACAATCCTTCTCCATCTAAATCTTCGGATGACCAAATACGTATTGACATCTTTCTAGCTTGTATTTTTCTTCTGAATGATGGAAGTCTAGGGACATTAATCTCTTTAGTAACTGTAATAAGGCATGGTTGAGGTGTCTCTATCTCTTCATAGAAATTATCCATTGATCTCTCAACTATAATAATGTCATCTGTAACTTGTAATATTTTTCTAACATAACTCACATGAGGAATGTTTAACCACTCAGCTAATCCAGGTCCAACTTGACCTGTATCTCCATCTGTTGTCTTATGTCCGCATATTATTAAATCGAATGTCTTGATCTTCTTTATTGCAGCGCTCAATGTGTATGATGTTGCTAGAGTATCAGCACCAGCAAATTTCTTATCTGTGAGGAGAATTGCTTCATCGCATCCTAAAGCTAGAGCTTCTCTAAGAGCGTATTCTGCTTGTTGTGGACCCATACTGATTACTATTACCTGTCCACCATGTTTTTCTTTAAGGCGTATCGCCTCTTCTATTGCGTACCTATCAAAGGGATTTACTTCAGATTCTAATCCATCGCGGATTAAAGTTCCAGTTTCTGGATTGATCTTAACATTTGTTACCGCAGGAACCAACTTAATACAGACTATTATTTTCAACCAAAACACACTCGTTAGTTTAGTATATGAAGTATCCTAATCTTAGTATAGTAATCTCAAATTCAAAAAAATAGAATTTAAGAGTTTATGATGTAAAGAGGAAATATTTTGAACATTCATTTCTTTCAGCCATCATTCAAGTCAAATATTTTTCCGGGGTTTAGGATGTTATTTGGATCAAAGACCTGTTTAATTCCTTTCATTAAATTTATTTGTACTCTATCTTTTGTCATAGTCAAGAAGTTTTTCCTTATTAGACCGATTCCATGTTCACCAGAAATTGTACCTCCAAGGAAAACACTGAGTTTATAAATTTCTTCTAAAAGCAATGGTATCTTTTTATTCCATTCTTTATCATCCATATCTTTTTTCAATACATTCGTATGGATATTTCCATCTCCTGCATGCCCAAAGTTTTGACATTCCAATCCATATTTTTTAGAAATATCATTTAACCCTTCAATAAGTTCTGGTATTCGGTTGCGTGGAACAACACAATCCAATACCTCTATGAAACCCTCTGCCTTAGCAGCATCTATAATACAGCTCCGTCCTTCCCACACTTTATCTTGACTCTCTTTAGTGTCTGCTACAAGAACATCTAATGCATTATTCTTCATGCAGATTTCTCCCACTACTTCATAGTCCTTGTTAACCGCTTCTTTAAAGTTTCCATCAAGACGAATAACAACATAGGCTGGAGCGTCACTTTGAGGCATGGATCTCCCGAGATAACGTTCAGCGACTTGGATCGAGGCTTGATCGATAAATTCGATGGCTGGAGGAACAATTTTATTCTTAATTATCTCTGAAACCGTTTTTGAAGCATCTTGGAAGTTCTTGTAGGGGACGTATAATGTAACTTTTATTTTAGGTGATGGGACAAGTCTTAAGATTGCTTTAGTGATTACAGCCAATGTTCCTTCTGAACCTATAATAAGATTCATTAGAGAATATCCCGTTGTATTTTTAACGTTTTTTCCACCAAGGAAAGTTATCTCTCCCGTTGGAAGTACTACCTCCAAACCTAAAATAAAATCTCTAGTCACCCCATATTTCACACCTCGCATTCCACCAGCGTTAGTGGATATATTTCCTGCTATTGCTCCGCTTTTCTGTCCAGGGTCGGGAGGGTACATTAAGCCATAATCCTCAACGTAAGCATGAATATCCATAATCAAGACACCAGGTTCCACGGTTAAAGTCAAGTTCTCCTCGTCTAATTCTAGGATTCTGTTCATCTTTTCAAGGCTTAGAAGTATACCACCATAAATTGGAATAGATCCTCCAGTTAACCCTGTACCACCCCCTCTAGGTGTAACCGGAATCCTTTCTCTTTTTGCTAGGTTGAGAATCTGGGAGATCTCATTTGTGTCTTTAACTCTAATCACAACTTCAGGAAAATGTGGTTTAATAGAACTTTCGTCATGGGTGTATTCAGAGATAGTCTCTTTCTTCAGAAGGATACGATCAGATCCAACAATGGTTTCCAGCTGATTTAAGATGTCTTTGGTGACTTTAGCATACTTCAAATTATCACTCTCATAATGTTCTTTACTAAATCCATTTTTATATGAAAGATTCAATGAATTTAGAATCATATTGTTAACTTATTTTTTTATTATAGACTAAAAACACTATAATGTTTTTGTTAGATTTAATTTAACCCATATACTCTCAAAAAAGCATTTTTATAATTTTTTCTATTAACATAGTATTTGATAAAATCCATCTTGTAAAGAATAAATAAAAAATATAAGACAACATTTTAATGATTATTTTATTCAATTTGCCTCTCTTTTAACAACCCAATTCGCTGGATCGGGTGATTAAAGAGTATCTTCACAATGGATAACTTTACAAGATAACTCTTGAAAATAAACAGACAAAAGCTGAAAGGTTAAGAATAGGAAAATTGATATTGACGTCTCTTTGAAAACTATGAATAAAGATAAAGTATGTTTCGGTTTAAGAGAGGATAATAGAAATTATCTGATTAGCATTCTTGCTAACAGATTAGATATAACTAAAGATATGAAGGCGCGTAGAAATGGTTAAAGAATTACAAGAAAAGAAAAAAGTAAAACAAGAAAGCATACTTGTGAAGAAAAACGAGAATTTTTCTGAATGGTATAGAGAAGTCATTATAAAATCTGAGCTAGCAGACTACTCTGAGGTGAGCGGTTGTATAATTTTTAGACCTCTCGCATATGCGATTTGGGCGACAATTAGATCTGAAACCGAAAAACGATTAAAGAAAATTGGGATTGAAACCGTATATTTCCCACTATTAATACCCGAAAAACTCTTGTCTAAAGAAGCCGAGCATGTGAAAGGTTTCTCACCTGAAGTAGCTTGGGTTACTAGGGCTGGAAATAGTGAACTAAAAGAAAAACTCGCAATAAGACCGACATCAGAGACTATAATGTATCCAAGCTACTCAAAATGGATAAGATCTTGGCGAGACTTACCTCTTCGACTGAACCAGTGGAATAATGTAGTTAGATGGGAGTTTAAACATCCAACTCTATTTTTAAGAAGTAGAGAGTTTCTTTGGAATGAGGGCCATACTGTATTTGCAACAAAGGAAGAAGCAGAAAAAGAGAGAAATCAAATATTTGAAATATACCAAGAAATTACCTCAAAATATCTAGCTTTACCGGGTATTCTTGGAAAGAAAAGCCAGAAAGAAAAATTTGCTGGGGCAGTAGCAAGCTATAGCATAGAACACCTCATGCCGGATGGAAAAGCGATTCAAGGTCCAGACTTCCACAACGATGGACAGAATTTTTCTAAAGCTTTCGATATATCTTTCGTGGATAAGAATAATAGAAAGCAATATGCTTGGCAAAACACTTGGGCAATCACTACAAGAGAAATTGGCGTAATGATTGCAACACATGGTGATGATAAAGGATTAATAATACCGCCTAAAGTTGCACCTACGCAAGTTGTAATAATACCGATTTTTACTAAAAAAATGCCACATAGTAAAGTATTAGATGAGGCAAAAAAAATAGAACAAAAAATCGAATCAAGTGTCAAAGTAAAACTGGATAATAGACTTGAATATACTCCCGGTTGGAAATTTAATGAATGGGAACTCAAAGGAGTACCGCTAAGAATTGAAATTGGGCCGAGAGATATTGCAAAGAAACAAGTAATTCTTGTTAGAAGAGATACAGGCGAGAAGACAACCGTTAAAATAAACAATATTTTAATAGAAATTGTTAAGAATTTAGATTCCATACAAAACGATCTATATTCAAAAGCTGAGAAAATTCTAAAAGACAACACACACAAAGTCAAAGATTACAGAGAATTCGAGAAAATTTTACAAACAACAGGTGGCCTTCTTCAAGTATGCTGGTGTGGTGAGACGGCGTGTGAAGAAAAAATAAAGGAACAAACAGGCGCAAAACTAACGAATATACCCTTTGAACACGGGAAAATATTTTCTGATTGCATCTACTGTGGAAAAAAAGCAAAGATGATTGTGAATTTTGCAAAATCTTACTAATCAACATAAATGAAATCAAACACTGCTTGACCTAATTTAAAAATTATTATCAAAATAACTTACAAGATTCTTAACATGACTTGTGATCCTTTAATAAGAAGATCAAAAAATTCTTTCTCTCAAAGATAAATAAAATTTTTTTACGAAAAAACGTAAAACTTGACCCTTTTTTACATTTTTTATTTTTAACCAATAAAATCAGGTTCTGTTAACTTGGCATGGGATAACCCTCACTGTTAACCGTCGTGGGATAACCCTAAATGTTAAATAGGTTTATTATTAAATTAAGATGGGGGAAAAAGTTTTGTCATCGAGAGTGATACCTGCAGTAGGTAAAATGCTTAAACCTGTAAAAAAGGATTTAACCACTATAAAGGATCAATTGAATGGAATCCAAGGAACATTAAATACCTTAACAAACCGTATAGAAGATATTGAAAAGTTATTGGAAAAAGAGAAAAAAATGGTTGTTTAAATTGGACGGCCTTACAAAAGTTTGCAGTCGCAATACAAATAACGAAATTAACTATATTAGACCTAAGGATATTCTGAAAGAATTACATATTCTTGAGAAACAGAAAGGATGGGCAATATTCGAGGCATTAGAAATCCTCAAAAAAGGTAAGGCGGATAGTTTTTCATTTACAAAGGATTATCCGTATCAATATTTCTATGCAAGAATAAACGAAGATACAATTATCCTAAAGCTTAGAACAAAAAAGAGAGAAACAGAATTTAGAATACCTCATAAACAGTTAGTGTTTTAATAACCCACTTTTTTTTATTTAATTATTGTGGGATGCATTTTGGGTGTTGTATAGTTGTCGGTTGATGGGGAAGGCTGTAAAGTTTCGGTTGATGGCACGGTGCTGTCAAGTTGTCGGTTGAAATGCCTTCGGAACCGTGCTGTAAAAATTCGGTTGATGAACTTGTTAACCGTCGTGGGATAGGTTAAAGAAATGTGACGGGTTTTATAAGAAAAGGTTAAGTAGGTGGAAAGGAACAAACTCATGTTCAAAACAAAGTTTTTTTTTCCATGCGGTTAATCCATCAGCTTTAAATATCAGTAGCAGTAATTTATATACCTAAAGGTTTAAATACAAGCTAAACAGTGGCGAGGGTGGATAAAAATGGTTCAAAAGACAATTAAACCTAAAGGTAAGTTGTCATGTTCATCATGTGGAACTCTTCTTAATCCAAAGCCAAAGATTAAAACTCCGAGCGGATTTCTTTGTATCGATTGCTGGTGTTCAGACGTGGGAAATTTCATTGAAGAACATCCCCTTTGTGATTGAAAATCTAAGGTATAATATTTAATTCCATTTTGAAGCATTTTCCCCAATGTGGGTCACAGTATCTATTGATTTCCTCGAAACCTTTACTCTTAAACCAGCTAAACCACTCCATAGTAGTTTCACACATAATTTTTATTTTTCCAGATTTTATCACTTTCTGCATCATATGCTTCAATAATTTTGCGCCATATCCGAGACGTTGTTTTTCTGTTTTAACTCCAATACGATTTAAATAAAAATAATCTTTAAGCTTTTGAAAACAAATAAAACCTATGACACAGTTTACTTCCTCCAAAACATATGTTTCATATTTTCCTGAATGGTCTCTTTCATAATAAAAACGCAGTGCTAATTTCGTTTTACAATAAGGACAAGTATCAAATTTTGTATTGCCAGTTATAAAAGTTATATTGCAATCATCTTTAATTATCCTGCGTATTGCCATTTAACTTCACCATCATTTTTTTTCTAAAATCTCAGTGAATCCTCTTTAAGCATAATTTGTTATAATTAATCAATAGTTCTTTTTAATAGTTGTTATCATTTACTTGCATTTTGTATTAGTGTTATCCACTTGTTTTCTCCCTTAACTTCGATTCCACAGGCTTCCGCAGGAGTCTTACCGTTTAATCCCTGATGTGGTCTAATGTAATTATGGTAGATTTGGTAGCCTTTGAGAATTGGAGTATCATCCTTTTTTAATCCCCTCATGACTTTTTCCCTATCCCTAATTTCTCCGTTTAACCGTTCCATCTTATTATTGTTCATATCTCCCTGAATTTTGATGTGTCGTATATGTTCAGTTCTCGGTTTTTTGCGTGTCCAGAACTCCTTCTTATATGCATCATTGTAAGCGGGTAACCCGTCAGTGATTATGGTCATCGGCTTCTTTCCTGTAACTTTTTTAGCCATTTGAAACAGTTTCCTTGCGTCATGCTTGTACTTTGAACTTGCCACTTCCTGAGCAATCCAATACCTTGTCTCATCATCCATCAAAGCGAATAGGTATTTCTTGTCTCCCTTTACCTTAAGCCAAAGCTCGTCAGCTCTCCAAACATCTGAAACTTTAGGGTTCAATTTCTCGATGTATTTTTCCATCAACTTAACGTATTTCTTTATCCACTTGTAAACAGCTACGTGGCTAACCTTCACTCCTTGAAGCTTCAAAAATTGCGCCGTATTCCTCAGGGATGTTCCGCTAAAGTAAAGTTGCAAGGCACTCGTTATGACTTGTGGGGTGCTTTTCATCCCTTCAAAGCCTAAGTTAATCGTGAAGTGTTTACCGCACCCCTTACAGTAATAGACCTGTATGTCTCCGCTCTTGTTATGTCTAATTCCATCCCTCACTAAATTTTCAGAGCCACATATTTGGCACACTTGAAGGTTAACAATGGGTTCAATCTTGGTCTTTTCAACCGTCTTTCTTAATGCGAGTGAAAACTCTACTGCGAAAATATGTTTACATTTTAATTCTCGATATTTATGGTCTGGACATTCACATGTCCAACCGTCTCCATTTCGAGAGATGAGGTAGCTAACATTTCTGCTCTGAGAACGAACCTTGTAGATACAATCATCAATTCTCTTGATTTGGTTGTTCTTGTTTGCTATTTCTAAACCTCTAACCATACGACCGTTGGATTTATTAGGTTCTTGATTAACTATTCTAATTGTGGGGGTTTGATTCTTTCACACGGGTCAACTCCATTGCCAAGAGGATGATTGGTTTACCGACCGTTCCTCTTGGTATTTACTGTATAGTTTACTATTTCTACTATTTATACCTTTCCATTACTGAGTAAAGTTTATAAGGTATTACTGTGTAACATACTAAGTAAAAACTAAAGGAGGTGACCCGTGTGAAAATAGGTAATCACTCAATACCGTCTTTAAGACTATTCCCAAGGATAAGCAAAGACATCAATTTAATCTATGAAAACTATCGTCTTGAAGAGGCAGAAGATACAACTGTTTTAGCAAAACTACTAGGGCATAAGTCAGCTAATAGCGGTGCATTTTATTCAAAACTGGCTGACATGAGGCTATATGGATTGCTTGACCCACGCAAAGTAAAAGCTACGCCATTAGCTGAAAAATTTACTTATGGAACAGAACAAGAAAAACAGGAAACTACTAACAAAATCATCTTAAACGTTCAACTTTGGAAGGAATTACACAGCAGATTTGGAGTAAAGTTGCCAGAGAGTAATTTTTGGGTTCAGTTGCAGAGAATTACTGGTCTTGACCCTTTAGAAGCCCAAAAACACGCTGATTCAGTCAGAAAGGCTTATTTAGACGATATTTCCCATATTAAGCTTGAAAAAGAGGGGAAAAAAGTGTCTGAAATAGAGGGTGGTGGAAAAATTGACAAGTCTATATCAATTTCCCCATTAATTAATGCACGAGCTGACATAGTAAAAGGGTTGATAATGCAAGGAGCATATGACATAGCTAAACAATTCATAGACTTTATAGAGACAAAAGTAAAAACAGAAAAAATACCCAAAGAGGAAGAATAAACTTCCTCACCCAATTTTTTTATTTTCCAATTATTTTTAGATGCTGTTGATATGCAACATATCGAGGGCATTCTTGGAAGTTTTCTTTATTTTTACAAAATTCCTTTTGTTCTTCTTCTGTGGGGGTGTAGAACATCGTACGTGCCTTAAAAGGTATAGGTTGTGCTTGACAGACACTTGTACTAAGATATATACAGTTCATAGTTTTACATCTCAAAATATTATATCTTGGTTGTCTTAATGTATTTTTCGCATATTAACTGATAAGTTTACAGAATCCATCCCACGACGGTTAACAGTGAGGGTTATCCCATGCCAAGTTAACAGAACCTAAAATCATTACTTTTATTAATATGTCTCAATTAACCTTTTATTTAATTCAACTATATATTAAATGGGGAAAGAGAAAAATGCCAAAAAAGAGAAAAAGTGGTGGCCGGTCTAAAGGAAGTAAAGGTCGGTCAAAAATGGTCCAATGTGGTAGTTGTGGTGCACAGGTTCCAAGAGGTAAAGCAAAAAGGGTTACACAATATAAATCTCTAGTTGACTGGTCTTTGGGTAAGGAATTAAGAGCTCAAGGAGCTTATTTTACTCGACAACGAGTAGACAAGTATTACTGCATTTCATGTGCTGTCCATCGGAGAATAGTAAAGGTTAGGTCAAAGATAACAAGACATCAGAAATATTAAATTAATCTTTTCAACTTCTTTCTTTTAATATATCTAGGTTCGAAATAGGAGTGGCTATTCACAAATGGCTTATGGTAGACTCCAAAGTAAAATTACTAAAGGGAATTTGTGGTTATATATCCTCAAGCTTTTGTGGGATAAGACCATGTATGCGTATGATATTAATAAGAAGATTAAGACAACCTTTCATTTTACAACAGCTACCGTCACGGTATATGTAGTACTGTATAAAATGCGAAGAGAAGGGCTTATCAAAATGATAGGCGAGAAACAGGTTCATAATAAACGTATAAGAAAATATTATGACATAACTGAAAAAGGACGAGAAAATTTTTTAAAAGGTATAGAATTACTTAAAAATACAATCCAGTTTTTAGAATAATTATACTTTTTTTCATTCTTTCCTTTTTTAGTATTAGGTCATTCCAACCGCTTTATATTGTATACTCTTGGAGTACTCAATTGAATTGTATACTCGTCGTGTATCGATGAGAATTGGAGTTTTCATCTTATTCTTGAAAGTCTTTGGAAGTATTTTCTGGAATTCATTCCAATCTGTCACCAAAATGCAGCAATCTGCGTCAGTAATACATTCTATTGCATTTTTTGAGTATACAACTTTTTCTTGATAATGTTTTCTCGTATTTTCTAATGCTTGTGGGTCATATACTTTAATTTTTACTTTATTTCTGAGTAAGTGATCAATAATTTTGAAAGCTGGGCTTTCTCTTGTGTCACTTGTATTAGGCTTAAAAGAAAGACCTAGAATTGCTATTGTTTTCGATTTTAATTCATGGAGTTCTTGTCTTGCAATCGATACAACTTGTTCAGCCTGCTTCTTGTTAACTTCGATAACTGCATTAAGAATCATTGGGTTAATTCCAAGTCTCTTAGAGAAAGCTATTAATGCCTTAACATCCTTAGGGAAACAAGAACCTCCCCATCCAGGTCCAGCTTTCAGAAATCTTGGGTTAATTCTATCGTCTAAACCAATACCTTTCGCGATAAGATCTACGTTACTATTGTCAATTTTCTGACAGATGTTTGCGAGTTCATTAATAAACGATATTTTTGTGGCTAAAAATGCATTATTTGCATATTTAATCATCTCCGCTGAAGTTAGGCTCATTCTTAGAATTGGAGGTACTTTTTCATCATAGAACTCTTTATACAATTTAACAAGCGTGTTTCCTGTCTTCTCATCATATTCACCAATAATTATCCTGTCTGGATTCAGTGTATCATCTATGGATCTGCCTTGCTTTAAGAATTCTGGACTCATGGCTAAACCAAGGTCAGTTCCAATTTTTTTTCCACTGTGTTTCTCTAAGAGTGGTTTTACAATTTTTCTTGTGGTTCCGGGAACAACAGTGCTTTTAATTACGATTAGGTGGTAATCTCTTTTTTGTTTGATAGCTTCGCCCACTTCTTGACTTGAAGTTTTAATAAATTTTAGATCTATTGATCCATCTTCTTTACTCGGTGTTCCAACAGTTAAAAAGGATATATCGCTTTCCAGTACTGCTTTTTCACGACCATAAATTGCTTCCAGTTTTCCAGTTTTTATCACTCTTTTCAGCATTTCATCAAGTTGAGGTTCATAAAAGGGGGGTATTCCATTGTTAATTAATTTAATATTCTTCTCGTTGTACGTAGATGCTAAAACATTATAACCCTTATCTGCGAAGCATACTGCTGTACATAAACCAACATATCCAGTTCCCAATATTGAAATTTTATACATTTATTTTCACCATGGAGATTTTCGGAATCTTTTAATTGTTTGCATATCCAGTATTGAACCTATTATAAATATCTAGTAATCAATATGTGTAAATATTACTCCGAGGATTAATCAATACTTGGAATATTTTATAATATAACGTAAATAAAACATCTTTTATTGATTTAGTTGTTCTTTTATGAAATGTTTAGAATAAATATGAGAAAAAAATATTAATCTTCTTTTTTTTTAAATATTGTATTAAAACGGGTTTACCTAAATAATACTTAAAATATGTATGATGAACCAAAATTGGAGCGTAATAGGTATTTGAAAGCAATTATATTCTGCGGTGGTAAAGGTGTCCGATTAAGACCCCTCACGTATTATATTCAGAAGGTTATGGTTCCAGTTGGGTCTGAGCAAAGACCCATTGTAGAGTATGTGATCCGTCTTCTAAAATATCATAAACTGGATGATATTGTATTGATGGTGAATTATAAAGCGAATCAGATCATTAATTATTTTAATAATGGCTCTCGTTTTAACGTAAATCTCACGTTTCTTCATGATAATCCTAAATTTAGAGGCACCGGCGGAGCTCTTCTCAATGCGTTTTTTTCAGGTGCTATCAATGAAGATGAAACACTTCTCATTTATTATGGCGACATCATTTCAAACATTAATCTCTCTGAACTTCTTAATGTACATATTAAAACAGGTTCTGCTGCTACTGTCGCATTATCTACGGATTTTCCCTTACGAGTTGGTGTAGCTGAACTCATGGATGATGGCCGAATCTCCAGATTTGTAGAGAAACCTCGTCTTGATAAACCCGTTAGTATCGGTATACTCGCGTTAAACGGTAAAGTGGCTCTTCATCACTTAAAGAAAATCCTGAAAAAACAGGATAATTTAGATATTATGGGTGATCTTCTTCCCCATTTAATCGTTGTTGGTAAACGTGTTCAAGCGTATACTACAAAAGCCTCCTGGTATGATCTTGGTACTATCGAACGCTACGAGAAGTTAGATACTACCTTTATTGATGAAGAGTTAAGATATCTGTTAGACTAATTTTTTTTCTTCTAACAGACATTTCACTTTTCTAAATCGTCAAGAATTTATATTTCACATTTTTTTTTCCAAAACGAGTTTGTTAAAAAAATATAGATTTTCAGTTGTGATTCTTAAATAAATTAAAAAGGAAATTTCTTAATAATTTGTTGTATCTTAATCCCCTTTTTAGTTGTCTTATCTGAACAGAATATTATTTATTTAAATAACTCAAATAACAATAATTTTCTGATGTATTCTAATAATAGTTGCGTGAAATATTTACATTCTATTAATCTTCATAAAGTTTCTTTCAAATGGAAAAAT